>Ga0102832_1000543_pt1 | contig 55271 bp, 52 predicted proteins | sample EBPBio282013_DNA_FD_88942 | JGI IMG/M metagenome (GOLD analysis project Ga0102832, IMG submission 88942) | Wastewater treatment Type I Accumulibacter community from EBPR Bioreactor in Madison, WI, USA - Reactor 2_5/28/2013_ DNA (Illumina Assembly) | ecosystem: Engineered > Bioreactor > EBPR >...
CAACGCCGTCACACCGCACTCGGAGGCCAACCCCCGATCAGCCGACTGTCACCAACCTGATGGCCGAGTACACCTAGCCCGGCGGCGGCCGCCATCGGTGTGCACCGTTTCTGACCGTGTTCGGTTCATAACGGTGCGCGCCGTCTCGGTCGTGCGGGCCGGGCGACGCGAGACCCGCGGCGTTCACTCCGGGCGCCGTGCCCCCGGCAGGAGGCCGGCGGCGGCCGCCGCGGCCTCCGCCGCGGCCATCACCGCGCGCTCGGGGCGTCCGGTCGCCCGGGCGGCCGCCGCCACGTCGTCGAACTCGGGGGTGGCGGTGGCGATGCGTCCCCCGGCCAGGCCCAGCTTGATGCGGACGGGCTGGCCGAGCACGCTGAGCTGCCGCCACTCCCGCTCCAGGGGACGCTTGGTCGTGGGGGTCTCCCGCAGCCCGAGAGTGGGCACCAGCTCGTAGACGAGGCGTCCCAGCGGCCCGGCGAGCGCGGGCCGGCAGAGCACCTCGAGGGTGTGCGCGGGCCGTCCCTTCTTCATCAGGATCGGCGTGAGCCAGGCGTCGTCCGCGCCGGCCTCGAGCAGGGCGGCGAGCACGCCCGGCCACAACCGGGGGTCCAGGTCGTCGACGTTCGCGGCCAGCAGCGTCGCGGCCTGCGCGGAGGGCCCGTCCCCGGTGAACTCGCCGAGGACCACCCGCACCACGTTGGGGCGGCCGGGGTCGTCCCGCGTCCCTGCGCCGACGCCGACGGCCCGGACGACGCCCGCCGGCAGCTCCGCCCGGGGCGTGGCCAGGGCGGACACCAGCGCCATGCCGGTCGGGGTCGTCAGCTCCCCGCGTCCGCCGGCGACGACGGGCCAGCCGGTGGCGAGCTCCAGCACCGCGGGCACAGGGACGGGGATCTGCCCGTGCGCGGCGCGCACCGTCCCGCTGCCGAGGGCGACCGTCCCGCAGCTGAGCCCTGCGAGCCCGAGGTCATCGACGGCGGCGCAGACCCCGACGATGTCGGCGATGGAGTCCCAGGCCCCGACCTCGTGGAAGTGCACCTCCTCCGGGTCGATGCCGTGCGCGCGTGCCTCGGCGGCCGCGAGCGCGCCGAACACGGCCAGCGCGGAGGCACGCACCGGCTCGGGCAGGTCGGCGTCCGCGAGCATCGAGCGGATGGTCGACCAGTGGCGGTGGTGCTGGTCCTCGACGAGCACGACCACGTCCAGCTTGGCGGCGCGCAGGCCGGCGCGCCGGACCTCGCTGAGCTCCAGCCGGACCGTGTCGGGCAGCACGGCCTCGACGGCGGCGACCACCGCCTCCAGGCGCGCCCCGGCGTCCAGAAGGGCGGCGAGCAGCATGTCGCCGGCCAGGCCGTTGCCGGCGTCGATCCATGCTGAGAGGCTGGTACCGAGCGGGTTCTTCTGGCTGGTCACGGTGTGATCGTAGGTCGGTCGGTGGCCGGCGGAGGTGCCGGCGAGGAAACAGGTGGCAACGAATGTCGGCCGGATCAGGGCCGTCCTTACAGTCAAGCCAACCTCGCACGGACAGTGCCTGACTCGAAGGATCTTCAATGACGACGACCGCTACCTCACCCAGCCACCTGGGCGCACTGGAGAAGCAGCCGGCGACCGCCATCGCAGGCTACGGCCTGGGCGACTTCGCAATGAACCTGGCCTTCTCCATGACGACCTCGTTCCTGCTCTACTACCTCACCGATGTCGCCGGCCTGACCGCCGCCGCCGTGGGCACGATGTTCCTGGTCGTCCGGCTGTGGGACGCCTTCACCGACCTCTTCGCCGGGCGCATGGTCGACAAGACCATGACCCGGTTCGGCAAGTTCCGCCCGTTCATCCTCTGGTTCGCGGTGCCGGTGCTGTTCCTCAGCTTCCTGAACTTCAACGTCCCGAGCGAGGGCGTGAAGTGGCTCGGCGTGTTCGAGTGGCAGCTCGATGACGCGGGCAAGCTGCTCTACGCCTACCTGGCCTACGCGATCCTCGGGCTGGTCTACTCGCTGATCAACATCCCCTACGGCTCGCTGGCCTCGGCGATGACCCAGTCGGTGAATGAGCGCGCCAAGCTCGTCGCGTCCCGTGCCTTCGGCTCGGCCATCGGCGGCGTCTTCCTCGCCTACGTGGTGGCCCCCCAGATCTCGGCGCTCCAGAAGACCGCGCCGAAGCTGGCCGCGGACGCCGACGCGGCGGCGAAGGCCGCCTACGAGGCCGCGAAGATCGTGTACCGGCAGAACGTCCAGAACGTGTTCACCACCACCACGCTGCTGTTCATCCTGATCGGCTCGGTGGCCTACTTCCTGACCTTCCTGTGGTGCCGTGAGGCCGTCGTCCGCACCACCCCGAAGGTGAGCATCAAGGAGACCTTCGAGACGCTGCGGCACAACAAGCCGCTGGCCTACCTGTGCGCCGCGAGCTTCTTCTACCTGATCGGGCTGTTCGCCGTGGGCGGCTCGACCGCCTACTACGCCCGCTACGTCCTGGGTGATATCGGGCAGACCGCCAACATGGTCCTGGTGAACTCCGGCATCGCGCTGCTGATCACCCCGGTCATCCCGTGGATCATCAAGAAGCTCGGCAAGAAGAACGTCTTCCAGTGGTGCGGCATCTTCACGATCATCGGCGGCGTCGCGCTGGCCTTCGTCCCCACCGGCGCGATCGCCCTGGCCCTGGTCTTCCTGGCCGTGAAGGGCATCGGCGCCTCGCTGATCAACACCGTGATGTTCGGCCTCGAGGCCGACACCGTGGAGTACGGCGAGTGGAAGTCCGGCAAGCGGTCCGAGGGTGCGACCTACGCGATCTTCTCCTTCACCCGCAAGGTCACCCAGTCGATCGGTGGCGCCGTCGGCGCCTGGGCCCTGGCCATCGGCGGGTACCTGTCGGCGTCCGCCAGCAACCCGAACCCCGTCCAGCCGGAGTCGGCGATCTTCGCGATCAAGTTCACGATCGGCATCCTGCCCGCCATCTGCGCGGCGATCGCGATGCTGATCTTCTGGAAGTACCCGCTCACCGACAAGCTGTTCGGCAGCATCCGCGACGAGAACGAGGCCCGCAAGATCGCCCTCGCCGCCGAGTCGGTGCAGAGCGACTGAAGGCTCCCCTCCGCGCGGTAGCCGGGCGTCCCGCCCGTTCCTGCCCCCGATTGCCACTCGTGCCCCCGGAATTCCGGGGGCACGAGTGGCAATCGGGGGCGAACGCGGATGGTGGGGCGGCCCGGAGGTGGGGGGCGGCCCGGAGGTGGGGGGCGGCCCGGAGGTGGGGGGCGGCCCGGAGGTGGGCGGGGTCAGGCGGCGGGGGTGCAGCCGCACGATCGCCGAGTGACCAGCCGGGTCTCGTGCCGGTGCGACCGCCCGGTGGGGGCGAGCAGTTCGGCCACGGCGTCCTCGGCCATCGCGGCGAGCGGGACGTTGACGGTGGTCAGAGCGGGGACGGTGTAGGCCGCCTCCGGTGAACCGTCGAAGGAGGCCAGCGCCAGGTCGTCCGGGATGGACCGTCCCGTGCCCTGGAGGCCGGAGACGAGTCCGATCGCCTGCTGGTCGGAGGAGGTGAAGACCGCGGTCGCTGCGGGGTGCCGGGTGGCCAGCAGCCGGGCCGCGTCCGCACCGCCGGCCGCTGACCAGTGCACCCGGACGAGGTGCTCCGTGGTCAGGCCCGCATCCTCCAGGGCGTCCCGCCAGCCCTGCTCACGACCATCGGGGGGCTCGTCGCCGCGCTCGGGGTGGTCCGAGCCGATCACCAGTGCGACGCGGCGGTGGCCGTGCACCTCCACCAGGTGGCGTACGGCCGAGCGCGCCCCACCCCGGTAGTCCGGCCAGATCGCGGTGCCTTCGGACGGCGTGGCGAGGCTCAGGCGCACCAGCGGAACCCGGCCGCGGGCGACGACGGCCAGGGCTGCCGGTTCGGGAAGGCTCGCGGTGATGATGCCGGCGGCCTGGTGGCCGGCCAGCGATTCGAAGAGCTGCTCCAGCGCACCGGTGGCACCCTGCGCGAGCACCAGGTTGACCCCGTGCGCGCGGGCCGCCGTCTCGGCGGCCTGGGCGAGCGCGGCGAAGTAGGGGTTGCGGATGTCGGGGACGACGAGCCCGATCAGGTCCGAGCGTCCGGTGATCAGCGTGCGCGCCGCGGCGTTGGGCCGGTAGCCGAGCTTGTCGATTGCATCCAGCACCCGGGCACGGGTGGCGTCCGCAACCGGCCGGGGGCCGTTGTTGACCACGTAGCTGACCACGGCGGAACTCACGCCGGCAAGGCGCGCGACGTCGTTGCGGGTCACCGCCCGCTGCGGGGACTCGCTCCCGGCCATCGCGCGCTCCCTTCCTCGCCCTCCCACAGGCTAGGGGAGAGCGGGGCGGGCCCGGTGCACCGCGGTCGGTCAGTCCACGGACTCGGCCAGGTACAACACGACGTGGTCGGGGTTCACCGGCGCCTCGATCAGGCCCGCAGCGGCGAGCGCCGCCCCGGTCAGCACCACGCCCGCGTGCTCCCCGGACGGCCGCAGGCGGGGCGGGCGCCCCGTGGACAGGTCGTCCAGTTCGGTGCTCAGGTCGCGCTCGACGCCCCACCAGCGCGGTGGGTGGATGCCGGAGGGAGCCCGGCCCACGAGCACCGGCGACACCCGATAGCGCCGCGACGGGTCGAGTCCGGGCAGCCGCAGCCGTCCGCGCGAGGCGGTGGCCGGGGCCTCCATCGACGCGAAGGAGTAGATCGCGCGCGACCGGTCCGGGGCGACGACCCCGGAGGCCAGCAGGCTCTCGTCCGGGTCGTCGATCCGCACCAGGTCGCCGCCGAGCAGGAGCTCCCGGTGCGCCTTGTAGAACGCGATCCACTCGGCGAGCTCCGCGAGGTCCTCCGCGCTCGCCCCGCGCAGGTCCCATTCGATGCCCAGGTGGCCGAACACCGCCGTCGCGGCCCGGAAGTTGAGGTCGTGGCTGCGCCCGGTGGTGTGCGAGGTGCCGGACGCGATGTGCGAGCCCATCATCTCCGGCGGCACCAGCTGGGTCGTCCAGCGCAGCATCTGCTGGCGCTCGTGGGGATCGATGCAGTCCGACACCCACACCCGGTCGGTGCGCTCCAGCACCCCCAGGTCGACGCGCGCGCCGCCGGAGGAACACGACTCGATCTCCAGGCCCGGGTGCGCCGCCCGCAGGTCGTCCATCAGTCGGTAGGTGGCGAGGGTCTGGGCGTGCACGCCCGGACGCCCTCCGGGACGGGTCCCGGCCTCGATCAGGTCGCGGTTGTGGTCCCATTTGATGTAGTCGATGTCGTACTCGTCGAGGATCGCCAGCAGGGCGTCCCTGACGTGCGCGTAGCACTCCTCGATGCCGAGGTTGAGCACCTGCTGGTGCCGGGACTCCACCGGCGTGCGGTCGCCGGGGGCCATCACCCAGTCGGGGTGTGCCCGGGCGAGGTCCGAGTCGAGGTTCACCATCTCCGGCTCGAACCACAGCCCGAACTGCATGCCCAGCGCCTTCACCTCGTTGACTAGGGGGTGCAGGCCCTGCGGCCACACGTCCGCCGACACGGTCCAGTCGCCGAGTCCGGAGTGGTCGTCGCGGCGTGAGCCGAACCAGCCGTCGTCCAGGACGTACCGCTCCACACCGACGGCCGCCGCGGTCCGCGCCAGGTCGAGCAGCGGTTCCAGGGAATGGTCGAAGTAGACCGCCTCCCAGACGTTGATCGTCACCGGGCGATGGGCGGACGGGTGCTGCGGCCGTGCGCGCAGGAATCGGTGGAACCGGCGGGCGACCTCGTCCAGGCCGGCCCCGTAGGACCCGTACAGCCACGGCGTGGTGTACGACTCGCCCGGTCCGAGCGCGAGCTCGCCGGGGAGCAGGAGCTCCCCGCCGCCCAGCACCCGCTCACCGCTGAACAGCCGTTCGGCGTAGTGGGTGTGGTTGCCGCTCCAGCCGGTGTGGACGCCCCAGACCTCGCCGCCGCCGAAGCCGAAGCCGCGCGTGCCGGCGTGGAGGACGGTCGCCGCGTCCGCGCCGGTGCGCCCCTTGCGGCCCTCGCGAAGATGCGTCCCGACCGTGAAGGCCCGACGCTGTGGCACCCGCTCCCTGCCCCAGCGCCCGGCCAGGTCGAGCAGCTCGTCCGCGACCGACGGCACGGGGTAGGCCAGCACGAGGTCGTCGAGCTGGTAGGCGTCGGTCCCCGTGTTGGTGAGGCGCGCGCGGGTGCGCAGCAGCCCGGATGGCGCGAGCTCGATCCGGAGGGTCAGCTCGAGGCCCGCGGAGGGGTCGGCGGCGGCCACGGTGACGGCGGCCGCGCCGAGGGTCACCAGTCCGGTCGCGGTGGCGGAGGCGTCGACCGGGACCCCGTCCACCAGGAGCCCGGTGGTGGTGAACCGCGGTGACCAGTCGCGGCCGGCCCTCGAGCCGCTCAGGCCGGGGCGTCCCACCCAGCCGGTGTGGTGCTCGGGCAGCAGCGCAACGCGGACGGGCTCGTCGACGTGGTTGGGCACGATCGGCCGGACGCCGCCCAGCGCCAGGGCGGCCACGTCGGCGGCGTCGAGGTCGCCGAGGTCCGCGCCCCAGTGCAGGATCTCGGGCAGGCGCCCGTGGCTGAGGTCGAGGACGACGCCGACGCCGCCGGCTCGCAGGGTCACGTGGGCATTGATCGTGGTCATCGGGGCTCCTCGCCGGGGTGGGGGTCGCGGGTGAGCACGTGCACCCGGGGTTGTTGGATAGCCGCCGGCTCGCACCCGCAGGAGCTGCGCCGGACGAGTTCTGTGGTGAGCTGGACGTGCGTGCCGCGCGCGCGGTCGGGGGCGTCGAGCAGGCTGATGGCCGCGGCGGCGAGTCCCTCGAGAGGCTGCCGGGCGACCGTCAGGGGCGGCCAGCAGAACTCCGACTCGCGGGTGCCGTCGAAGGAGACCACCGCCACGTCCTCGGGGATGCGCATGCCCCGCTCGTGGAGGGCGCGCACCAGGCCGATCGCCTGGAGGTCGTTGCTGGCGAAGACCGCGTCCAGACCGGGATCCTCCACCAGCAGTGCGGCGCCCCCGGCGTAGCCGCCCTCCCGGGTGAACGGGACGCGGACGAGCGCGCCATCGGCGAGGCCGGCGGCGCGGAGTGCCCGCCGCCACCCCTGCTCGCGGGGGTCCGGGTCGCCGAAGCCGCCGTCGCCGACGATCATCCCGATACGGCGGCGTCCGTGGTCGATCAGGTGGCCGACGAGCATCTCGGCGGCCCCGGCCGCGTCCGAACCAACCGTGCGGCGACCCGGCAGCGGGCCGGGGCAGTCGATCAGGACGGTCGGGATGTCGGCGAGCCGGAAGGCGCGGCTGCGCTCGAGCCTGGCGAAGGAGCTGGCGAACAGCAGCCCGTCGATCTGCCGGGAGACGAGCTCGTCGACGATCTCCTCCTCTGCGCGGGAGTCCTGGTTCGTATCGGCGATCAGGATGCGCTTGCCCAGGCCGGCGGCCACCTTCACCAGTTCGGCGGTGTACTCGGCGAAGTAGGGGTTGAGACTGTCGGCGACGATCAGTCCGAGGGTCTCGGTGGTGCCGCGCCGCAGCGCCCGGGCGCTCGCGTTGGGCCGGTAGCCGAGCAGGTCCATGGCCTCGCGTACCCGTTCCGCGGTCGCCGCCGCGACCGGACGGGGGCCGTTGTTGACCACGTAGCTCACCACCGCGGTGCTCACACCGGCCAGGCGGGCGACGTCGGCGCGCGTGGCGGGGGTGCGCCGCGGCGCCGGCGCCGTTGTCGCCCCCGGGGCGGGCGCGCGGTCGGTCACCTGCTGCGTTGCCACGTCGCTCCTTCGTGTGGGATGGCGTGAATCTACACCAATAGATCACCAGCGTGCACCGCTGGCAGGGCTTTGGCAAGCGTTATCGGTTTGTTGCTCGAAACTATTGCGCTACCGACTCTACACGTGTAGCTTGCTCGACATCGCCGCTCCAGACCTGCAATTCGGCAGGCGAGAGGTCCCAACGAAGGGAGTCGTGATGAGTGCGAGTACAGCCGAGCGGGCCACCCGTCCGTCGCGCAGGACAACGCCGGTGAGCAGGGCACCCGGTGGGCGCAGTGAACTGAGGACCGCTCTGGTGTTCATCGCCCCGGCGCTGCTCGGGTTCGTGGTCTTCTACCTCTACCCGACCATCCGCGGCTTCTACTTCAGCATGACGCAGTACAACATCCTGGGCACGCCGAAGTGGATCGGGTTCGACAACTTCGCCAGGATCGGCAAGGACCCGCTGTTCTGGAACGCGCTCTGGGTGACGATCGAGTACGTCGCCCTGAACATCGGCTTCCAGACGGTGATCGCCCTGGTGCTGGCCGTGTTGATGCAGCGCTTGACGAAGTCGACCGTCCTGCGGGGCGCCCTGCTCCTGCCGTGGCTCATCTCGAACGTGATCGCGGCGATGGTGTGGTTCTGGCTCCTGGACTACCAGATCGGCCTGGTGAACCAGTTCCTGGAGTGGACCGGCCTGAGCAGGATCGCCTTCTTCGGCGACGAGTTCTGGGCCATCCCGACGGTCGCGTTCGTGAACGTCTGGCGGCACATGGGCTACACCGCGCTGCTGGTCTTCGCCGGCCTGCAGACCATCCCGCGCTACGTCTATGAGGCCGCCTCGATCGACGGCAGCTCGGAGTGGTCGTCCTTCTGGCGGATGACCCTCCCGCTGCTCCGACCGGTGCTGGCGATGATCCTCGTGATCACCGTCACGGGCTCGTTCCAGGTGTTCGACACCGTTGCCGTCACCACCCGTGGAGGGCCGGTCAACGTCACCAGGGTGATCCAGTACTACATCTACCAGAAGGGCTTCGCCGAGGGTCAGTTCGGCTATGCGAGCGCCCTCTCCGTCGTCCTCTTCCTGATCCTGGCCGTGATGGCGGCCCTCCAGCTCCGCCTGCTTCGTGCCGGCGAGTCGGACCTCGCGTAAGGAGCACCGGACATGGCCACCCTCACCGAAGCACGCGCGGACGCCGAGCGCCGCGAGCGGCGCCGCACCCTCACCCCGGGACGCATCACCGCCTGGGTCGCGATGATCGTCTTCCTCGTCCTCACGCTGTTCCCGTTCTACTGGATGCTGCGAACCGCGCTGTCGACCACGCGATCGCTCCCCTCCAACCCGGGCTCCCTGCTTCCGGTCGACTTCACCTGGGGCGCGTTCCAGCGCGTCCTCGGTCTCTCCAGCCAGGCACAGGCCATCGCGGAGGGCGGGTCGGGTGCATCGGTCAACTTCTGGCTGTACCTGCGCAACTCGGTGTTCTACGCCGGCGCGGTCACGATCGGCCAGGTGTTCTTCTGCGCGATGGCCGCGTACGCCTTCGCCCGGCTGCGCTGGCCGGGACGCAATGTGGTGTTCGGCATCTTCCTCGGCGCCCTGCTGGTGCCGCCGATCTTCACCAGCCTCCCGAACTTCATCCTGGTGAAGAACCTCGGGTTGCTGAACACCCTGCCCGGCATGATCTTGCCGACGTTCCTGATGACGCCGTTCGCGATCTTCTTCCTCCGTCAGTTCTTCCTCGGGATCAGCCGCGAGATCGAGGAGTCCGCGGCCCTGGACGGGGCCGGGCCGTGGCGGACGTTCTTCCGGATCATCCTCCCGATGAGCACCGCCCCGGTCACCACCCTGGCGATCCTCACCTTCATCCAGACCTGGAACGACTACTTCTGGCCACTCCTGGTGGGCAACTCCGAGCAGACGAAGGTGCTCACCGTCGCCCTCGGCGTCTTCCGGTCACAGACCCCGGCAGGTTCGCCGGACTGGGCGGGCCTGATGGCCGCGACGCTGGTCGCCGCCGCCCCGGTCCTCCTGCTCTTCTTCGCCTTCGCGCGCCGGATCATCGATTCGATCGGCTACTCCGGCGTGAAGTAGCCCTTTCCCTCCACCCAAGAGCTCCGCTGGTCCGGGCGGCATCCCGGACCAGCGGAAGGAACGAAACGAACAACCACCCACCGTCCTGGAAGGAACCTGATGTCCAGATCCACCCGTACCAAGGCGGGCGCAGCCGTCGCGGCGTTCGCAGCACTCACCCTCTCATTGACCGCCTGCGCGGGCGAAACCACGCCCAGCGCCTCCGGCAGTGCCGGCGGCCAGGCCGCCGGCGAGATCAGCTACTGGCTGTGGGACAGCAACCAGAAGCCGGTCTACCAGCAGTGCGCCGACGCCTTCGCCGCCGCGAACCCCTCCGTGAAGGTGAACATCACCCAGTACAGCTGGGACGACTACTGGACCAACGTGACCAATGGCTTCGTCGCAGGCACGGCTCCCGACGTCTTCACCAACCACCTGTCCAAGTACCCCGAGTTCGTCACCCAGGGCCAGCTCGAGCCGCTGGACGAATACCTGGCCGCCGACGGCGTCAAGACCGACGTCTACCAGAAAGGCCTGGCCGACCTCTGGGTGGCCCAGGACGGCAAGCGGTACGGCCTGCCCAAGGACTTCGACACCGTCGCCATCTTCTACAACAAGGCCGTGCTGAAGGACGCGGGGGTCGCCGAGGCCGACCTCCAGAAGCTCACCTGGAACCCCACTGACGGTGGCACCTACGAGAAGATGATCGCCCACCTGACCCTCGACGCCAACGGCAAGCGCGGTGACGAGGCCGGCTTCGACAAGTCCAGGGTGAAGGTGTACGGGCTCGGCCTGGACGGCGGCTCCGGCGGCGGCAACGGCCAGACCCAGTGGAGCATGTACTCCGGCACCACCGGCTGGACCGTGACGGACAAGAACCCCTGGGGCACCGCGTACAACTACGACAAGCCCGAGTTCCAGGGCACGATCGCCTGGATGCGTTCGCTGATCGAGAAGGGCTACATGCCTTCGCTGGAGTCGGTCACCGGCCAGAGCTCCGCCGACATCTTCGGGGCGGGCAAGTACGCGATGATCACCAACGGCTCGTGGATGATCAACCAGATGTTCAGCTATAAGGGCGTCGAGACCGGCCTCGCCCCGACCCCGATCGGCCCCTCCGGCAAGCGCTCCAGCATGTACAACGGCCTGGCGGACTCGGTCTGGGTGGGCTCGAAGAACAAGGCGGCAGCGGTGAAGTGGGTCGAATTCCTCGGCTCGGCGGCCTGCCAGGACCTGGTCGGCAAGAGCGGCGTGGTGTTCCCCGCCATCCCGAGCGGCACGGACGCGGCCAGCGCGGCGTTCGCGGCCAAGGGCATCGACGTGGCCTCGTCCTTCCTCGTCCACGTCACCGACGGCACCACGTTCCTGTTCCCGATCACCGACAACGCGTCCCAGGTCACCAACCTGATGACCCCCGCTGTCGACGCGGTGTTCACCGGCAAGGCCAGGGCCGACTCGCTCACCGCGGTCAACGAGCAGGTCAACGCCCTGTTCACCGGCTAGGCACCGGCCGGACGGGCGTCCTCGCAGAGCCCTGTCGGCCGATGGAAACGCGGGGCCCGACTCCTCAGGAGTCGGGCCCCGTCGTCCGTGTGGCGGGATCGCCGCCGATCAGCCCATGAGCCGGACGATCACCGTACCCCCGTGGCCAGGTTCAAGGATGTTAGCGTTCCAAGCAAGCGCTCCCAGAAGTGACCCGCGCGTGTGGCTAGGTCAGATAACGAGTTGATAACGGTATCCTCCGACCGATTGTTAGGGCTAACATGTGAGCCTTAACATTTCGCTACGGCCAAGGGCGGCCGTCCGGTGCCGGTGGGTCTACGATCCGCCCCGGTGATGCGAACAAGGAGGTTTGTGTACATGAAGAAGACCTTGGGTCTTTTCGCCGCCGGTGCTGTGGCCCTGGCGATGACGGCCTGCAGCGGTGGCGCCACCCCTGCCGAACCGGGTGCCGCCGGCGGTGCGCCGAACAAGCCGCTCGACCAGCTCGTCGTGGGCTTCGCCCAGGTCGGCGCGGAGAGCGGCTGGCGGACCGCGAACACCAAGGACATCCAGGAGTCGTTCAAGACCGCAGGCATCCAGCTGAAGTTCTCCGACGCACAGCAGAAGCAGGAGAACCAGATCAGCGCGATCCGCTCCTACATCCAGCAGGGCGTGGACTACATCGCCTTCTCCCCGGTCGTGCAGACCGGGTGGGACGCCGTCCTCCAGGAGGCGAAGACCGCCAACATCCCGGTGATCCTCACCGACCGCGCGGTGGACTCCAAGGACACCTCGCTCTACGTCACCTTCCTCGGCTCCGACTTCGTCGCCGAGGGCAAGAAGGCCGGTGAGTGGGTGACCAACGAGTACAAGGACGCCAAGGAGCAGGTGAGCATCGTCCAGCTCGAGGGCACCACGGGGTCCGCCCCGGCCATCGACCGGGCGACCGGCTTCGCCGACGTCATCAAGGCCAACCCGAACCTCAAGGTCGTCGCCAGCCAGACCGGCGACTTCACCCGCGCCGGGGGCAAGCAGGTCATGGAGGCCATGCTGAAGTCCCAGCCGAAGATCGACCTGGTCTACGCGCACAACGACGACATGGGCCTGGGCGCCATCGAGGCCATCGAGGCCGCGGGCAAGGTTCCCGGCAAGGACATCAAGATCGTCACCGTCGACGCCGTCCACGACGGCATGGTCGCCCTGACCGAAGGCAAGATCAACTTCATCGTGGAGTGCTCCCCGCTCCTCGGCGCCCAGCTGATCGACGTGATCAAGAAGCTCAACGCCGGCGAGAAGGTCGAGGCGCGCATCGTGACCAACGAGGGCACCTTCACCCAGGAGCAGGCCAAGGAGGCCCTGCCCAACCGCAAGTACTGAGCCCCTGCGCAGTACCTGAACCCCGCCCCCGGGTGGGTGCGCGGCCTCCGCGCACCCACCGCGGGCGTGGCCCATGATTGGTGCAACCTGACGAGATGAGCAACGATGCCTGACAGCGCAGCGACGCGCGCCGGCACCCCCGGCGCCGGTCCCGACCCCGTGGTGGAGATGACGGACATCTCCATCAGCTTCCCGGGCGTGAAGGCGCTCGACGGTGTGGGTTTCCGGATGTTCCCCGGAGAGGTCCACTCCCTGATGGGGGAGAACGGCGCCGGCAAGTCGACGCTCATCAAGGCGCTGACCGGCGTCTACGGCGTCGACGCGGGGGAGATCCGCCTCGCCGGGGAGAAGGTGCGGTTCCACAACCCGGCGCAGGCCCAGGCCGCCGGCATCAGCACCGTGTACCAGGAGGTGAACCTCCTGGGGAACCTCACGGTGGCGGAGAACGTGATGCTGGGGCGCGAGCCCCGCCGCCTGGGCGGCATCGACTGGCGGGCGATGCGTCGCCGCGCCGCGGAGATCCTCGAGGGCCTCCACCTCGACATCGACCCGGGCTCGCTGCTGAACTCGCACTCGCTGGCCGTCCAGCAGCTGGTGGCGATCGCCCGTGCGATCGACGTGCAGGCGAAGGTCCTGATCCTCGACGAGCCGACGTCCAGCCTGGACGTCGAAGAGGTGGCGGAGCTCTTCCGCGTCATCCGCTCGCTGAAGGAGCGGGGCGTGGCGATCCTCTTCGTCAGCCACTTCCTCGACCAGGTCTACGAGATCAGTGACCGGCTCACCGTGCTGCGCAACGGCCAGTTCGTGGGGGAGTACCTCACCGAGGAACTGCTGCGCATCGACCTCGTGCAGGCGATGATCGGCCGGGAGCTCTCCACGCTGGAGGAGATCGGCACCAAGGTCCACTCCGCAGACAGGGACACGTCCCAGGATGCGACGCCGGTGACCTTCCTCGCGGCGAAGGCCGTCGGGCGCAAGGGCGCCATCGCGCCCACGGACCTCACCATCGGGGCCGGCGAGGTCGTCGGGCTGGCGGGCCTGCTGGGCTCGGGCCGGACGGAGCTCGCGCGGCTCGTGGGTGGTGTCGACCGCACCGACACCGGCCAGCTCACGGTGAACGGGTCGCCCCTGCGACTGCGGACGCCGCGCCAGGCCATCAAGCACCGGATCGTCTACTCCTCGGAGAACCGCCGCGCCGAGGGCATCGTCGACGAGCTGAGCGTGCGGGACAACATCGTGCTGGCGCTCCAGGCCGACCGTGGGTGGTTCCGTCCGATCCCCCGCAAGCGGCAGGACGAGCTCGCGGCCAGCTACATCGAGGCGCTGAACATCAAGACGCCCCACGCGGACGCCCTGGTCAAGAACCTCTCCGGCGGCAACCAGCAGAAGGTGCTGCTGGCCCGGTGGCTGGCGATCGCCCCCCGGCTGCTGATCCTGGACGAGCCGACGCGCGGCATCGACGTCGGCGCGAAGGCGGAGATCCAGAAGCTGGTGTACTCCCTCGCCGAGAACGGCATGAGCGTGCTGTTCATCTCCGCGGAGCTGGAGGAGGTCCTCCGGCTGAGCCACCGGATCGTCGTCCTGCGCGACCGCCGCAAGGTGGCCGACCTGCCCAACGACGCGCTCCGTGTCGACGACCTCCTCGCGGTGATCGCCGAGGGCGCATCCGAACCCGAACTCGAGACTGGAGCGGCATCGTGAACCTGGTCTACAAGGCCCTGGGGCACCGGCTCTTCTGGCCCCTGGCGATGCTGGTGGTGCTGCTGGCCGTGAACGTGATCGCGGTCCCTGGCTTCCTGTCGATCACCGTCAACAGCGAGGGGCACCTGTTCGGCAGCCTCATCGACATCGTCCGCAACGGGGCGCCCACCCTGATCATCGCCGTCGGCATGACCCTGGTGATCGCCACCCGTGGCATCGACCTGTCGGTGGGCAGCATGTGCGCGATCGCCGGCGCCCTCGCCTGCTCGATCATCCTCGCCTCGCCCACGCCGAACGACGTCGGCACCGTCACCGTTGCGGTCCTGCTCTCGCTCGCCCTGGCGCTGGTCCTGGGGGTGTGGAACGGCTTCCTCGTCGCGGTCCTGGGCATCCAGCCGATCATCGCCACGCTCATCCTGATGACGGCGGGGCGCGGCATCGCGATGCTGATCACGGAGGGCCAGATCCTCACCGTGAACAGCGCGCCGTTCAAGTTCATCGGCTCTGGCTTCCTCGCCGGGATCCCGGTGGCGACCATCGTGGCCGCCGTCGTGCTCGCGCTGGTCGCCCTGCTCACCCGCCGTACGGCGCTCGGCATGCTGATCGAGTCCGTGGGCATCAACCCGGAGGCCAGCAGGCAGGCCGGCGTGCGGGCGCGGGGGCTCCTGTTCACGGTGTACGCCCTCAGCGCCGTCCTCGCCGCCGTCGCCGGGCTCATCCTCACCTCGAACCAGACCGCGGCCGACTCCAACAACACGGGCTGGCTCATCGAGCTGGACGCCATCCTCGCCGTCGTGCTCGGTGGCACGTCGCTCAACGGCGGCCGCTACTCCCTCACCGGCACGCTGGTCGGGGCGCTCGTGATCCAGACGCTCATCACCACGGTGTACACGGTGGGGATCCCGCCGATCGCCACGATGGTGTTCAAGGCCGCTGTGGTCGTCGCCGTGACCCTGCTCCAGTCGTCGCGGGTCTCCTCAGCGCTGGCGCGACGGCGATCACGGGGACGGCGGGCCGAGACGGTCGGGTCCGCCGCCGAGGCGGTGGCGCGATGAGCGCGGTCTCCGTCCCCACCTCGGGCGTGGGCAGGCTGTGGTCACGCACCGTCGACGTGTTCACCAGCCCCAAGTCCGGGCCGGTGCTGGTCACCGCCGTCCTCTTCGTGGTGATGTTCCTGGCCGGGGGAGCGCGCTACCGCGGGTTCCTCTCGGCGACCACCATCCTCAACCTGATGGTCAGCTACTCCTACCTGATCGTCCTGGCCGTCGGCATGAGCTTCGTGATCATCAGCGGCGGCATCGACCTGTCGGTCGGCTCGGTCCTGGCGCTGTCCACCATCATCGCGGCCCGGCTGCTCCAATTCGGATGGAATCCGATTGTCGTGATCCTGCTCATTCTGGTGATCACCTCCGTGCTGGGGCTCCTGGTCGGACTCATGGTGCACGTCTTCGAAATACAGCCATTCATCGCGACCCTGGCCGCAATGTTCCTCGCACGCGGAATGTGTTACATCATCGCCAAGGAATCGATCAGCATCACCGATCCGTTCTTCTCCTGGATGGCGAAGACCCGCATCATCCTCGGCTACCGGATGAGCATCACCCCCAGCGTGGTGATCGCGCTGGTCGTGCTCGCGATCGCGGTGTGGGTGCTCCAGTACACCCGGTTCGGCCGGACGACCTACGCCATCGGCGGGGGCGAGCAGTCCGGCATGCTGATGGGCCTGCCGACCTCGCGCACCAAGGTGCTGGTGTACGTGATCAGCGGGTTCTGCTCGGGCCTGGCCGGGGTGCTGTACGCGTTCTACACGCTGTCGGGCTACGCGCTGACCGGCGTCGGCACCGAGCTGGACGCGATCGCTGCGGTCGTGATCGGCGGGACGCTGCTGACCGGCGGCTACGGCTTCGTCCTCGGCTCGGCCCTCGGCGTCCTCGTGCTCGGCCTCATCCAGACCATGATCACCTTCGAGGGGACGCTCAGCTCCTGGTGGACCAAGATCTTCATCGGCGCCCTGCTCCTGGTGTTCATCATCCTGCAGAAGGTCCTGACGTCGAGACGGGCCTGAGTGCCGACGTGTCGATAGCATCGGGCGCGGAGAGGACGCCCAGCGGGCGCAGGCCCGGGGCAACAGGCGCCGTGACGACCGAAGAGGAACGTACCAAGGCGGCCACGATCTTCGACGTGGCACGCCTGGCTGGCGTATCCCACCAGACGGTCTCGCGGGTGCTGAACGAGCTGCCCAACGTCCGTCCCGCGACCCGGGAGCGTGTCGAGCGGGCGATCAAGCAGCTGCGCTACATCCCCTCGCCCGCGGCGCGGGCGCTGGTCACCCGACGCTCCCGGACGATCGGCCTGATCACGACCGGCCTGCCCGAGTTCGGCCCGTCCACGACGGCGGTGAACTTCAACGAGGCCGCGCGCGAGGAGCGGTACGCGGTGATCATGGCGAGCCTCCTGCAGCTCGAGGCGAGTGCCTTCCGCCAGGCGGCGGAGACGCTCGTCCGCCAGAACGTCGAGGCGATCGTGCTGATCACCTCGAACCGGTCGGCGCTCGGCCTGCTGCAGGGCATGGACCTCGGGGTGCCGTTCCTGGGCGTGGTGTCGCAGGGCTCCGGCATCCACCGCGTCTCGCTCGACCAGTACGCGGGCGCGAAGCGGGCGGTCCGGCACCTCATCGACCTCGGGCACACGCAGATCCGGCACATCGCCGGTCCGGTCGAGTCGATGGACGCGCTGGAGCGCATCCGCGGGTGGCGTGACACCCTCGCCGAGCACGGGCTGGTCGCCCACGAGCCGCTCTTCGGCGACTGGTCGGCCGCCAGCGGCTACGAGGCGGGACGCAGGCTCCTGGGCGAGGAGTTCACGGCGGTGTTCTGCGGCAACGACCAGATGGCGCTCGGGCTGATCCACGCGCTCACCGAGGGGGGACGGTCCGTGCCGGGGGCGGTGAGCGTGATCGGCTTCGACGACGTCCCGGAGGCCGCCCACTTCTCGCCGCCGCTGACCACGATGCACCAGGACTTCGCCCAGCTCGGCCGCGACGCGATGGAGGTGGTGCTGGCCGTGCTGTCGGACGAGCAGGCGCCCAACCCGCTCCAGCGCGTCCCCCAGCTGGTGCTGCGCGCGAGCACCGCGCCGGCCCCCTGAACCGCTCGTCCACGACGGGGTACCGCGCACCTGAGGAATGGGCGGATTACGCCGTCAGTTGTGGACGGGAGTCTGCCGCGTTCGCTGCTGTTAGCGCTATCGGAATCGACTCAGTTAGCGTTATCATTTCGTCACCAACTCGCGCACCAACCCCGGTTGAGAGGTCGATGATGATCCACATCTCGCGGCAGGCCCGTCGTGGCGGGACGCGTCGATGAGCGCCACCGGCAAAATCGTTCTGGAGAATGCGGACCTCCGCATGGAGCTGCGCCGCCTGGGCGCCACCCTCGCCCGGCTCGACCTGCGCCTGGCCGACGGCTCCTGGCGCAACGTCGTCCTCGGATCGGCGTCCGAGGCGGACTACCTCGGGCCGAACATCTACCTCGGGATGACCGTCGGACGCTTCGCCAACCGGATCGGCGGCGCGCGGTTCGTCCTGGACGGCACCGCCCACGAGGTGGACGCGAACGAGGGGCCGAACCAGCTCCACGGCGGCACGCAGGGCTTCCACTCCCGGGTGTGGGAGGTCGCCGGCCAGGGGCCGGACTGGGTGGAATTCTCGCTCTGCAGCCCTGACGGCGACCAGGGCTTCCCCGGTGAACTCGACGTCTCCGCCCGCTACGAGCTGTTCCCCGGAGGGGCCAAGGTCGCCTACCGGGCCACCACCACCGCGCCCACGGTGGTCAATCTCACCAACCACGCCTACTTCAACCTCGACGGCGAGGCCTCCGGCAACACCGACGACCACTACCTGCAGGTCCGCGCCTCGCGCTACACGCCGAACCGCGACGACGGCATCCCCACCGGGGAGATCCGGGACGTCACGGGCTCGGCGATGGACTTCCGCGGCTGGCGCCACCTCGGCTCGGCGCGCGTGGCGGCCGAGGCGGAGGGGGTCACGCGGCGGGGAGGGTTCGACCACAACTTCGTCGTGGACGGGTCCGGCATGCGCGAGCACTGCCGGCTGATGGGCTCCCGCGGGCTCACGCTGACCGTGATCAGTGACCAGCCCGGTCTCCAGGTGTACTGCGGCGACCACTTCGACGGCACCCAGGTCGGCACGTCCGGGACGGGCTACGTCCGACGGGCCGGCGTCGCCCTGGAGACCCAGGCGTTCCCGGACGCGCCGAACCAGCCACACTTCCCGAGCACGGTGCTCCGGCCCGGCCAGACCTACCGGGCGACCACCTGTTGGGTGCTGGGGGAGTCGTCGCCGGTCGTCGAGGAGGCGCGGCCCCGCCGCAGGGGGTGATTCCGGGGCGCACGGCCGGCGCCCGTGGATTGAATTCACCATTGGGCGAGCTTGCGGGAGGTCGCCGATTGGGCCGTGCGCGATAACTTACGGTACCGTAGGGTAACGCACACCACCCGATCGGACACCGTGACAACGAACCTGCAGCCCGTGGTCATCCAAGGCGGCATGGGTATTGCCGTCTCCTCCTGGACACTGGCGCGGGAGGTGTCCCTCGCGGGCCAGCTCGGCGTGGTCTCCGGCACGGCCCTGGACGGCGTCCTCGCGCGGTGCCTCCAGGACGGCGACCCCGGAGGTCACCGCCGCCGAGCCCTGGCGCACTTCCCGTCGCCCGCGATGGCCGAGCGGGTTCTGGCCAGCTATTTCATCGAAGGCGGGCGTGCGCCGGACCGACCGTACCGGCCGCACCCGACCCTCACGATCTCGCCGGGACGGGCCGCGGTCGAGCTGAGCCTGGTCGGCAACTTCGCCGAGGTCTGGCTCGCCAAGGAGGGTCACGACGGCCTCGTCGGGATCAACATGCTGGAGAAGATCCAGACCGCCAACCCCTCGGCCATCCTGGGCGCGATGCTCGCCGGCGTCGACCACGTGATCATGGGCGCCGGCGTCCCGCGCGAGATCCCCCGCCTGCTCAGCGACTTCGCCGCCGGGCGCGCGGGAGAGCTCACCATCGACGTCGCCAACGCGACGCGGACCCACCGGGCCGTCCTCGACCCGGTCGACCACCTCGGTGACGACCTGCCCCCGCTGCGTCGCCCGCAGTTCCTGGCGATCGTGTCCCTGCACGTGCTGGCCGGCTACCTCAACCGGGATCCGGAGATCCGGCCGGACGGCTTCGTGGTCGAGGGGCCGCGGGCCGGAGGGCACAGTGCCCCGCCGCGCGGGAAGCTCGTGCTCGACGACGCCGGCGAGCCGGTCTACGGCGCGAGGGACGATGCGGACCTGGCCAAGGTGGCCGAGCTCGGCCTCCCCTTCTGGCTGGCCGGCGCCTACGCCTCGCCGGAGAAGGTGGCCGAGGCGCTGGCGGTGGGGGCGGCCGGCGTCCAGGTGGGGACGCTGTTCGCGATGGCGGCGGAGTCGGGACTGCGCCCCGATCTCAGGCGGCAGGTGCTCGCCCAGCTGGCCTCCGGCACGCTGGTGGTCCGCAACGACCCGCGGGCGTCCCCGACGGGCTTCCCGTTCAAGGTGGCCGAACTGGGGGGAACACTCTCCGACGGGGAGCTGTACGCGGACCGCTCCCGGATCTGTGACCTGGGTTACCTGCGCTCGCCGGTCGAGCGTCCCGACCAGACGATCGGCTACCGCTGCGCAGCCGAGCCGGAGCACATGTACCTCCGCAAGGGAGGTGACCCGGCCGACCTGGCCGGCCGCACGTGCCTGTGCAACGCGCTGATGGCGAACGTCGGACTCGGCCAGGTCCGGCGGAGCGGCTACATCGAGGAGGCTGCGGTGACTCTCGGCTCTGACCTGGCGTCCGCCCACCGGCTCATCGAGCGCCATCCGACGGGCTGGACCGCGCGTGAGGTCGTGGAATGGCTGGTGCCGGAGCTCGCGCGCCGCTAGCCCTGAGCATCAGCGTTCTGCGGCGCTGGCCAGGCCCTGGAGCAGGAGGTCGAGGGTGAACTCGAACTCGTTCTGGCTGTCGCACCAGCCGAGGGGATCCTCTGCGTTGTCGTGAACCTCGGCGGCGACCATCGCGGTCAGGTGGGGCAGGGCCTCGGCCATCGCGGCGAAGTCGGCCTCCGCGGCCTCCTCGTCGAGGGTGCCGCCGGCGGAGTCGGGGGAGAACAGCTCCTGGGTGAACCCGAGGACCATGGTGCCGAGCGCGTGGATCGCCCGGTGGGCGAGGTGGTAGCTCACCCCGCCGCGGACCATGGTGGCCAGGATCTCCTCGTAGTAGGGGTACAGGCCCGCGGGGATGCTCCGGCGGGAGCCCAGGAGGCCCGGAGCCCACCGGTGGCGCACCATCACCGTGCGGGCAGCGAGGCACCGTGCACGCAACGCCGTCCGCCAGTCGTCGTCGTCGCGGACGGCGGCTCCGACAGCGGTGGCCACCTCGGCCAGCACGGCCTCGGCGAGCCCGTCGAGGAGCTGGTCCTTGCCCGGGACGTGGTGGTAGAGCGACATCGGCTCGACGCCGAGGTCGGCGGCCAGTCGGCGCATCGTGAGGGCGGGGAGGCCGTCGGCGTCGGCCAGCGCCATCGCCGCCGCGACGACCCTCGCGGGCGTCAGCGGGAGCCGGATCTCGCTCGTGGTCACGTCCTCCTCCTCACGTCTTGCGCCAACCTTACACAGTATGGGAACCTTACGCAGTAAGGCTGCCTTACAACGTAAGGCCCAACCGGAGGAGCTCTCACCCATGACCACCACCACACGCCGCCCCGAGGCGACCGCGCCCACCCTGATCCGCACCGCGCGCACGACCGGCCTGCTGTACCTCGGGCTGGCGATCACCGGACTCGTCGGGTTCATGCTCGTCCGGAACCAGCTCTTCGTCCCCGCCAGCCCGGACGCGACGCTGGCGAACCTCGTCCAGCAGGAGTTCCTGGCGCGGCTCGGCGTCCTCGTCGAGATGGGCATCGTCCTCACCCAGGCCCTGGTCGCGCTGTGGTTCTTCCGCCTCTTCTCCAGCGTCGACCGCTTCGCCGCCGGCGCGATCGCCGCGTTCGGCCTCGTCAACGCGGTGGCGATCCTCGGCAGCGCGGCCGTGCTCGGGGCGGCGCTCGATGTCAGCCAGGACCCGTCCCTGTCCGCCGGCGGGGCGATGGCGTCCACGGCACAGCTGCTCTATGTGGTGAGCGGCCACCTGTGGAGCGTGGGTGGGATCTTCTTCGGGCTCTGGCTGGTCCCGATGGGTTGGCTCGCCCTGCGCTCCGGCTGGATGCCCGCCGCCCTGGGCTGGATCCTGATGATCGGCGGTGTCGGGTACGTCGCCAACGCGATGCTCGGCTCCCTGCTGCCCGATGTCGGCCCCGTCCTCGACCTGCTCACCCTGCCGGCGACCGTCGGCGAGTTGTGGATGGTGGGCTACCTCTGCATCAAGGGCGTGCGGCGTCCCTGACGCGGGCGGTGACGTTCTCCCCCGAACTCGGGGGGAAACGTCACGCGCACGTACGGACAGGAGGTCGCGGCGGAGTGCGACACTGGACCGTGCAGATCGACGAGGGCGCGGTCGACGCCGCAGCGACCGAAACCGGCTTCACGGGCGTGGTGGCGATCGACGTCGGGGACGAGCGGGTGCTGGAGCGGTGCTACGGCTTCGCTCACCGGGCGCTGGCGGTGCCCAACACCCCGGGCACCAGGTTCGCGCTGGCCAGCGGCAGCAAGACCTTCACCGCGCTGGCGGTGCTGCGCCTCGTCGAGCAGGGCCGGCTCCGGCTGACCGATCCGGTGCGCCCGATCCTCGGTGCCGACTTGCCGCTGATCGACGACGCGGTGACGATCGAGCACCTGCTCACCCACACCTCGGGGATCGGCGACTATCTTGACGAGGAAGCCGACTGGCAGCCCACCGACTACGTCCTGACCGTGCCGGTGCACCTGCTCGCCTCGACCTCGGCGTTCCTGCCGATGCTGGAGGGGCGGCCGCAGAAGTTCTCCCCCGGCGAGCGGTTCGGCTACTGCAACCAGGGGTTCATGGTGCTCGCGCTGGTGATCGAACGCGTCGCCGGGTCCGGCTTCCACGAGTTCGTCGAGAAGGAGGTGTTCGTCCCCGCGAGTCTCACCCACACCGGCTTCCCGCGCTCCGACGACCTCCCCGGCGATGCGGCTCTGGGCTACTTCGAGAAGGCGGGCAACCACACCAACGTGCTGCACCTCCCGGTGCGCGGCAATGGCGACGGCGGCGCGTACACGACGGTCGCTGACCTGCACCGGTTCTGGCGGGCGCTGCTGGCCGGCCGGATCGTGGGGCCGGAGTTCGTCGACGAGCTCACCCGGCCACGCAACGACGTGCCCGAGGAGGGCATGCGCTACGCCGCCGGCCTGTGGCTGCACGCCACCGGCCCGCAGCTGATCATGGCCGGCTACGACGCCGGAGTCGCGGCGCGATCGATCCACGACCCTGGATCGGGCACTACGGCGACGGTGCTGAGCAACAGCTCGCGGGGCGCCGGGGCGGTGGTCGACATCGTCCAGGGGTTCTTCGACTGATTCCCGGGAGTGTCTGGTCTGCGTCATCCCTGGCGGGATGAGCCTCGATGGGTGGAGCTAAGGGGATTCGAACCCCTGACCTTCTCATTGCGAACGAGACGCGCTACCAACTGCGCCATAGCCCCAGGTGCTTCAACAGCCCGACCAGCCTAGCATCAGGCCCGCCCGCACAAGAAACCGGGAACGGGGGCGCCGCGAGGCCGACGGCGGCCCGGGAGGACGGTGGCGATCACGGTGCGGCGAGCGCCGGACACCCGTCCGTGCCTGCCCGGGGGATGGTAGGAATCGGGCATGCATCCGGACCCCCGGGCCGAGCGGCTGATCCGCTACGGCGGCCACTTCTCCGACTTCGTGCCGGCGCGCGCGGCGGGCAGCTACCTCTACGCAGCAGACGGACGGGCGGTGCTCGACTTCACCTCGGGGCAGCTCAGCTCGATCCTCGGCCACAGCCACCCAGAGATCGTCGCCGTGGTGGCCGCGGCGGCAGCCGAGCTCGACCACCTCTACTCGGGCATGCTGTCCGAGCCCGTCCTGCGCCTGGCGGAGGCGCTCACCGACCTCGCCCCGCCGCCGCTGGACCGGGTGATGCTGCTCAGCACGGGTGCGGAGTCCAACGAGGCCGCCCTGCGCCTGGCCCGCCTGGTGACCGGGCGCCACGAGGTGGTCGCCTTCGCGCAGAGCTGGCACGGCGTCACCGGCGGGGCTGCCGCCAGCACCTACGCCTTCGGACGCCAGGGGTACGGCCCGCAGGGCGTCGGCCACCTCGCCATCCCGGCACCGGACCTCCTACGCGGCCCCTTCCGCCGTCCGGACGGCTACGACTGGCGCGCCGAACTCGACTATGGGTTCGCCCTGGTGGACCGGCAGTCCACCGGCAGCCTCGCCGCGTTCATCGCCGAGCCGATCCTGAGCACCGGCGGCATGCTGGAGCTGCCCGAGGGCTACCTGGCGGCGCTCGCCGAGCACTGCCGGCGCCGCGGCATGCTGCTGATCCTCGACGAGGCCCAGACCGGCATGGGCCGCACCGGCACCATGTTCGCCTTCGAGCGGGACGGCGTCGTGCCCGACATCCTTACGCTCAGCAAGACCCTCGGCGCCGGACTGCCGCTCGCGGCCGTCCTCACCTCGGCCGAGCTGGAGGAACGCGCCCACGAGCGCGGCTACCTCTTCTACACCACCCACGTCTCCGACCCGCTCCCGGCGGCGGTCGGCGCGAAGGTCGTCGAGATCATCGTCCGCGACGGCCTCGTCGCCCGCGCCGCGGAGGCCGGCGCCCGCCTCAAGGCCGGGCTGACCGCGCTGATGGACGCCCACGAGTGCGTCGGCGACGTCCGTGGACGCGGGCTCCTGCTCGGCCTCGAGGTCGTCACCGACCGCGACACCATGGACGCCGACCACGCCAGAGGGGCCCGGATCACCGATCGCTGCCTCGAGCTCGGCCTGTCGATGAACATCGTGCAGCGCGAGGGGATGGGCGGGGTGTTCCGGATCGCGCCGCCGCTCACGGTCACCGACGCCGAACTCGACCGGGGGCTGGAGATCCTCGCCGAGGCCATCGCCACCACCGGCTGACGCGACTCAGCGCAGGTCGAGGCCCACGACCGCCCCGATCACGGTGAGGGCCGGTGGCTCCACCCCTGCGGACGCGGCCAGCGACGGCAGGTCGGACACGGTGCCGCGGATCACCCGCTGCCGGGGGCTCGCCGCCTGGGCCACCACCGCGGCCGGCGTGGACGGGTCGAGCCCGCGCTCCACCAGCCCCGCGCAGATCGCGGGGAGCTGCTTCACGCCCATCAGCACGACGATCGTCCCGCCGCCGGCAGCGAGCGCGTCCCAGTTCACGGTCGACGCGGGGTCGCCGGGCCCGACGTGCCCCGACACCACGGCGAAGCCCTGGCTGAGCCCGCGGTGGGTGAGCGGGATGCCGGCCAGTTCCGGGCCCGCCACCGCCGAGGTCACCCCGGGGATCACGCGGACCGGGACGCCGGCCTCGGCGCACGCCAGCCACTCCTCCGAGCCGCGGCCCAGCACGAACGGGTCGCCACCCTTCAGGCGCACGACCATCGCCCCGGCAGCGGCGTGGCGCACCAGCAGTGCGTTGATCTCCGCCTGCGAAGTCTGGCGTCCCCGCGGGATCTTCGCCACATCCACGAGCAGCGCCCCGGGTTTGGTCTCCTCCAGGCACGCCAGCGGTGCGAGGTGGTCGTAGAGCACCACGTCGGCCTCGCGCAGCGCCCGCAGCCCGCCGACGGTGATCAGGTCCGGGTCGCCGGGGCCACCTCCGACCAGCACCACCTCACCGGGGGTGGGCCCGCTCACCCGGCGTCCCCGAGCAGGTCGAGCAGCCGGTCGCGCAGCGCCCGCGCCCGCAGCGGGTCGTGGGCGGTGAGCACGCCGATCGTGGCGTCGCCGACGGTGCCGGTCGCCGGCGTCCAGGCCGAGCCGAGCCCGCCGGCGTCCGCACGGACGCAGAACGTGTGGCGGGCCTCCGCGGCCGCGGCCACGGCGGCGTTGACCTCGGGGGAGTCCGTGGCGGCCAGCACGTACCAGGCGCCGTCCAGGTCGGACGGCTCGAACGCGCGCGGCACCCAGCGGACGGTCCCGGCATCGGCCAGCGCGGCGAGGTCGGGGTGCAGCTGCGGTGCCACGACGGTCACCACCGCGCCCGCGGCCAGCAGCACAGGGACGCGACGCCGGTGGACGGCGCCACCGCCCACGGCCACGACCGGCCGTCCGGCCAGCAGCAGCCCGGCCAGGTACGCCGGTGCACCTCCTGCGCTCATCCGCCCTCCTCGGGTGGCACCCTAGCCTGCCCGTGCGCGGGCACGACGGGCGCTCACGCCAGCGGGAACACCAGGCGCGTCACCGTGGTGGCCGGGTCCTCGTCCGGCTCGCTGAGGTAGAACTCGAACATCGAGCCGGTGAGTTCCACCTGCTGCTCCTCCAGCCAGGGCATCAGCTCGGCGTAGCTGTCCGAGAGCGTGTCGTACGGCCCGACATGGGTGCCGACCGCCGCCGCCATGGCCGGACGCTGCGTCACCGTGACCCCGGGGATCTCGACGACGCGGTCCACCCCGAAGCCGATCTCGACGTCCACGACGTCGGTCGGCATCCCGAAGTACTCGGCGTAGGCCGGCCCCACCAGGACCGCGCCCGCTCCCGCGGCGGCAGCGGCCACCGACGAGAAGGCGTGGTCGAACATTGTGTGCAGTTCGGCCATGGGGACGCTCGAGCGCACCCCGGCACTCACCCACGCCTCGAGGTTCTCAAAATGCGGATCCACCCCGGCCATGCGCCTGCCTCCTCCTCCACGGGGTCGCCCTCCACGCTAGACCGGTGACCCGGGCGCGTCGATACCACCCCGGGCACCCGCGGGCCGTACGGCGGACGCGGGGTGGCGCCACCCTGGAACCCGTCCGGTATCCTTCGCGCATGCACAGCGACCGGATGCGTGGCCGAATGCCGGCCCCCTGCGGTGCCTGCTGTCGGTGTTGGTGCTGACCGAGCCCGACGACGAGGACGCCCTCGCGGTGTCCGCCCCGCTCACCCGCCCCTCCCTGGCGCTCGCCAGACCCGCAGCCCCGCCCGCACCACCGCACAGGAGCACGACCGCCATGACCCTGACCCGCCTCACCTCCCGCGTCGCCGCAGCGCTCGCCGTCCTCGCGCTGTCGGCCTGCGCCGCCGCCCCGTCCGCCACCACCCCCGGGGCCTCGACGTCGGCGCCCGCGACACCGCAGCGCGGCGGGACGATCACCTACGGGCGCGCCGCGGCCGTCACCTCGTTCGACCTGAACAACCAGATCACCGCCAACAACGCCTTCGCCATCGACAAGGTGTTCGAGCCGCTCGTCTCCTTCGACACGACCGGGAAGATCGTCCCCTGGCTCGCCGAGAAGTGGGACGTGAGCTCCGACCAGCTCACCTACGCCTTCACCCTCCGCGAGGGCCTCCAGTTCTCCGACGGCACCCCCGTGACCGCCAGGGACGCGAAGTTCTCCCTGGAGCGCCACCTCGAGGTGGAGGGGCCACTGCCCCTGCAGGCGCCGATCGCGGACATCACCGCCACCGACGACCGGACGCTGACGATCTCGCTGAAGAGCGCCTACACCCCGTTCCTCTCCGAGCTGTCGGGGTTCTCCAACGGGATCTTCCCCGCCGGCTTCGGCGGCCGCAGCGAGAAGGAGTTCTTCGCCGCGCCGGTCGGCACCGGCCCGTGGGTCGTCGAGTCCTGGGACCCCAGCGGTGACACCACCTTCCGTGCCAACCCCCACTACTGGCAGCAGGGCAAGCCGTACGCCGACACCCTGGTCTACAAGGTGGTCGCCGACGACACCCAGCGCATCCAGCAGCTCCAGGCGGGGCAGCTCTCCGGCATCGAGAACGTGGCGCCCGCCACCATCGCCTCCCTCAAGGCCGACCCGAACGTGACCGTCTCCGAGCTGGGCTCCTGGGAGGTCGAGCAGGTGTTCTTCAACACCCAGAACGCCTACTTCGCCGACCGCCACGTCCGCCGTGCGATCGCGCTCTCGCTCGACCGGGACGCGCTCACGCAGGCCGTCACCTTCGGTGCCGCCCAGACCGTGAAGACCCTGATCCCGCCGACCATCCAGTACGCCGCCGACGTGAAGGCCCTCGACAACGACCCCGCCGCGGCGAAGGAGGAACTGGCCGCCTCCGCCTTCCCGCAGGGGTTCACCGCGACCCTGCTGATCGCCTCCGGCAACTCCGTGCGGACGCAGGAGGCCCAGATCATCCAGGAGGCGGTCAAGCCGCTGGGGATCACCCTGAAGATCGAGTCGGTCGAGCTCAACGACTTCCGCGAGCGGTTCTTCGCCTACAAGTTCGACGCGATGATCAACTCCGGGCAGAGCGACGCGCCCGACCCCGACGGGCTGATCGCCTTCCAGACCGATCCGGAGGGGTTCAGCAAGTCGTACTGGACGCACTACACCAACGACCGGGTCACCGCCCTGGCCGCGCAGGGACGGGCCACGCCCGACGGCGAGGAGCGGGCGCGGATCTACGCGGAGATCCAGCAGATCCTGGCCGACGACGTCCCTTACATCCCGCTCTACAACACCAAGAACGTGGTGGCGTCGCTGGCGTCCGTCCACGGGCTCACGCCGCGCATCAACGGCAGTGTCCTGTTCCAGGACGTCTGGCTCGCGCCCTAGCGTTCGCCAAGCCCGGCCCGCGGCGGGGAGAATCAGCCCATGCGTTGGGTGGGGCGCTCGTTGCTCTCCGTCGTCCCGGTGGTGGTCGGCGTGGTGCTGTGCGTCTTCTTCCTGCTGCGGATCGTGCCGGGCGACCCGGCGGCGATGATCCTCGGCGAGCGCGCGACGACCGCGTCCATCGAGGCGCTGCGGCACCGCCTGGGCCTCGACCTGCCCCTGGCCCAGCAGCTGTCGGACTGGCTGGTGGGAGTGTTCACCCGCGGTGACGTCGGCACCTCGCTGGTGACGTCGCAGCCGGTGCTCGGCCTCGTCGGCTCGCGCGCCGGGCTCACCGCACTGCTCGTGCTGCTGAGCGTGGTGTTCACCGTGCTGATCGTGGTGCCCCTCGCCCTGCTCGCCGCCACCCACAAGGACGGGGTCCTGGACCACCTGGTGCGCATCGTCCCGACCGTCGGCATGGCGATGCCGGCCTTCTGGGTGGGCCTGATCCTCATCCTGCTGTTCGGCGTCCAGCTGCGCTGGCTGCCGGTGGGCGGGGTCGGGACGGGGCCGGGCGAGCCGCTGCGCAGCCTGGTGCTGCCGGCGCTGACCGTCGCGCTGGGCATGGCGCCGCCGCTGGTCCGCGCGCTCCGCGAACAACTCGTCGAGGTGCTGGACGCCGACTTCGTGGTCACGCTGCGCGCCGCCCGGCTGCCGTCCTGGCGGGTGCAGGCCCACGTGCTGCGCAACGCCGCCGTGCCGACCGTGTCGCTGCTGGGGCTCAACATCGCCTACCTGATCGGCGGCACGCTGGTGGTCGAGAAGGTCTTCGCCCTGAACGGGCTCGGGGCACTGCTGTTCTCCTCGATCAGCTCCCGGGACTTCCCGGTCGTGCAGGGCATCGCCCTGGTGCTGGCGCTGGCCGTCGTCGGCGTCTCGCTGCTGACCGACGGGCTGGTCGCCCTGCTCGACCCGAGGGTGCGCACGGCATGAGCACCACGACCGCTGCCGTCCGCCCGTCCGTGCGGTGGCTGCGCCGCGCCCGCCGGACGCCTGCCCTCGTCGCGGGGACGGCGATCCTCGTGGTGGTGGGCGTGGTGGCGGTCCTCGCCCCGGTGATCGCGCCGTACGACCCCGCGTCCCAGGACCTCGGCAACGGGCTGGCCCCGCCGTCGGCCGCCCACTGGTTCGGCACCGACCAGCTCGGCCGCGACATCCTCTCGCGGGTGATGGCCGCGGGTGCGGGGGAGCGGGGCATCTACCTGGCCTACGCCCTCGTGGGCTGGATCACCTACGCCCGCGTGATCCGCGCACGCACCCGCACGCTGTGCCGCGAGGGGTGGGTCCAGGCCGCCCGCGGCGGCGGGCTGTCGCACGGGCGCGTGCTCTTCGGCCACCTGCTGCCCAACGTGGCGCCGCTGGCCGTGGTGCTGCTGATGACCGAGATCCTGCTGATCATGGTGGCCGTGGTGACCCTGGGCTACCTCGGCCTCGGCGTCCAGCCGCCCACGCCCGACTGGGGGACGATGATCAGCGACGGGCAGCTCTTCCTGACCACGCGCTGGTGGGTGCCGACCCTGCCCGGGCTGGCGGTGGTGCTCACCGGGGTCGGGCTGTCGCTCACCGGGGACGGCCTGGCCGACGTGTGGAGGCTGCGATGAGGATCGAGGGCCTGCGCGTCGCGGGCGAGACCGAGTTGCTGCACGGCGTGAGCCTGGCCGTCGGAGCGGGCGAGGCCGTCGGGCTGGTGGGGGAGTCCGGCTCGGGCAAGAGCCTCACGCTGCGCGCGGTGATGGGCCTGCTGCCCCGCGGCCTGCGCGTGACCGGGGGGACGGTGGAGGTGGACGGCCGGGCCGCGATGATCTTCCAGGACCCGCTCACCTTCCTCGACCCGCTGGTGCGGGTCGGCGACCAGGTCGCAGAGGTGTGCCGGGTGGTCGCCGGCCTCTCCCGGCGGGCGTCCCGCGTCCGGGCGCTCGAACTGTTCGCCGACGTCCGGCTGGACGACCGCGCGGTGCTCGCCCGCCGCTACCCCCACCAGCTCTCCGGAGGGCAGCGCCAGCGCGTCCTGCTCGCCCTTGCCCTGGCGCAGGAGCCCGACCTGCTGTTGTGCGACGAGCCCACCACGGCCCTCGACGTCACCGTGCAGCGGGAGGTGCTCGACCTGCTCGCGTCGCTGCGCGCCGAGCGGGGGCTGTCGCTGGTGTTCGTGAGCCACGACCTCGCCGTGGTCGCCCAGCTGTGCGACCGGGTGGTGGTGCTGCGCGACGGCGAGGTGGTCGAGGCGGGCGCCACGCGGGACGTGGTGGCCCGGCCGCACCACCCCTACACCCGTCGCCTGCTGGACGCCGTCCTCCCCCTCCCCGCGCTCGCCGGGGGTCGCGATGGCTGACGGGCTGGAACTCACCGGGGTGAGCGTGGCCTACGCCGGCCGGCGGGTCGTCGACGATGTGTCGCTGCAGGTGCGCCCCGGGACCATCGTCGGGCTGGTCGGGGAGTCCGGCTCGGGGAAGACCACGCTGGCGCGCGCCGTGGTCGGCACGGTCGGGCTCGCCGGGGGCACCGTGCACCTCGACGGGACGCCGCTCGCCCGTCGCCGGAGCCGGACGGAGCGTCGGGCCGTCCAGCTGGTGCAGCAGGACCCGTACGCCTCGCTGAACCCGCTGCTCACCGTCGGCCGCGTGCTCGACGAACTGCTTCGCGTCCACCGGCTCGCGGAACGGCGCATCGCCTCCGACACCGCCGGCGCGCCCGACGCGGGGGCGTGGCGGCGGGCCCGCTGCGCGGAGCTGATGGGGCTGGTGGGGCTCGAGGCGGACACGCTCGGCCGCTACCCGCGCCAGCTGTCCGGCGGCCAGCGGCAGCGGGTGGCGATCGCCCGGGCGCTGGCCGTCGAGCCGCGCATCCTGGTGGCCGACGAGCCCACCAGCGCCCTCGACGTCACCGTGCAGCGCACCGTCCTGGACGTCCTGGTGGGGCTCTCGGCGCGGGTCGGGCTGGGCGTGCTTCTGATCTCGCACGACCTGTCGGTGATCCACGCCGCCTGCGATGACGTCGCCGTCCTGCGCGAGGGCCGGATCGTCGAGCACGCGCCCGCGGCGCGGTTCTTCACCCATCCGTCCGACCCGTACAGCCGCCGCCTGCTGCAGGCGGTGCCCCGGCTGCCGGAGCGCGCGCCGTGAACGTGGCCGAACTGCCGGCCGTCGGTGAGCCCGTCGGTGGTCTCGTCGGAGGCCTGGTGCTGGGCGCGGACGGCGTCTTCCGCCCGGGCGTGGTGCGGATCGACGGCCCGGTGTCCGCCGCGCCGGACGCCGCCGCGTCCCTGCCGGTGGTCGACGTGACCGGGGCCTGGGTGACCCCCGGCTTCGTCGACGCGCACACCCACCTGTCGTGGAGCGACTTCGACCACCCCGACACCGGGCTGGCCGAGCGGGCCGCCGCAACCTCCCGGAACCGGTTGGCGACGCTCGCCGCCGGGGTGACCACCGCGCGGGACGCCGGCGGCTACGACCCCGCGCTCGCCCGGCTCGTCGATGGCGAACCCGGACCGCGGGTCGTCCCCTCGATCGACATCATCGGCCCCGGGGACGCGCGCGGCGCCGCGTACCTCCGCCGGCGGGTGGCCGCCCTGGCCGGGGCCGGCGCCGCGTGGATCAAGGTCGCGGCGACCGGTGGCGTCGGCGCAGGCACCGCGCAGCGCGAGCCGGTGTTCGACCGCGCCGAGTTCGCGGCGATCACGGGGGAGGCCGCGCGGGCCGGGCTGCCGGTGATGGTGCACGCGTGGGGCGGGCCGGCGATCGACTGGGCGGTCGAGGACGGCGTGGCGAGCATCGAGCACGCCGTCCACCTCACCGCGGCGCAGGCGCGTCGCGCCGCCGCGGCGGGGACCTTCGTGGTGCCGACCGTGTGGATCTACGCCGACGTGCTGCGGCTCGCCCTCGCCGGGAAGCTCCCGGCGACGCTGGTGCCCGCGGCGCGGACGGCGGTCGCCGCCCACCCGCGCGCGGTCCGCCACTGCCTCGAGGAGGGTGTCCCGCTGGCCATGGGCACGGACGCCGGGCTGCCCACGCAGCACGGGCGCAACCTGAACGAGGTGGCCGCCCTCGTCGGGGCGGGGGTGCCGGTGGACGTGGCGCTGCGCGCTGCCACCTACGGCGGCGCTCGTCTCGTCGATCCGGGGGCGGGGGTGCCGCTGGCGCCCGGCGCGCGCGCGGACGTCGTGGTCTTCGACCGCGACCCCACCGACGTCGCGACGCTGCGCGATCCCGGTGCCGTGTGCCTGGTGCTCCGGGACGGGCGGGTCGCCCACCGGCGCGCTAGTCCCGACGCTTCGTCGTGAATCCTTGCGAAAGCTAACGGCGTTAGCTAAGGTGCAGCTAACACTGTTAGCAAGGAGTCGATATGACCGCTCTCGCCACTCCTGCGCCACGCCGGGTCGCGCCGGCACGGGTCGCGCAGGTCCTGCTCTGGCTGTCCGCCCTGGCAGCTGCCCTCGCCGCGGCCGGCGGCGTCGGCGAGGTGCTCGCGTCCGCGGCGGCCAGCCGCTTCGTCGAGTTGTGGCGCGTGGTGGGTTTCGCCACGTTCGCCCTGATCTTCGCCGTTCTCGCTGCGCGCGGACGCCGGGTTCCGGCCGGCATCTGGTTCGCTGTCATCGCGAACAAGGTCGTCCTCACCGCCTTCGGACTGGCCTGGTCGGCGAGCGCGGACGGCGCCGCCGCTGCCATGTGGTGGGACGGCGCGCTCAGCGTCGCGCTGATCGCGGCCTTCCTGCTCACCAGGACCCGCCGGTGAGCCGCAGCGACGAGATCGTGGAGGTCGCCCAGGCCCTGCTCGACGAGGCGGGGCCGGCGGGGCTGAGCATGCGGGCGATCGCAACAGCCGTCGGGATCCGGGCCCCGTCGCTGTACCGGCACTTCCCGGACAAGGCGGCCATCGAGGCCGCCCTCCAGGAGCGGGCGCTCCTCGACCTGGCCGACACGCTGGCGGCGGCGGGCCCGAACCTGGTGCCGCTGGCGGCCGCCTACCGGGACTGGGCGCTCGCACATCCGCACCGGTACGCGCTGATCTCCGGGCAGGCCCTCCACCGCGACCGTCTCCCGGCGGGCGTGGAGGACGCGGCGGCTGCGCCGCTGCGGGACGCCGTCCACGGGGACGAGGACCGGGCCCGCGCCCTCTGGGGGCTCGCGCACGGGCTGGTGGAACTCGAACTCGCCGGACGCTTCCCCCCGGGTGCGGACATCGCCGCGGCCTGGCGAGCGGGGATGACCGCCTTCGGCGAGCACCGCCGCCAGGGCTTCCGCGCCTGACGGTCGGCGGGCTACCGCTGGCTCGGGACCGTCAGGCGGGAGACGTCGACGCGGCGCCGGAACAGCGACGGCCGGGCGGCGGGCGCCGCCGGGGGAGCCGTCGGCGCGGCGAAGGACGGGCCTTCGAGGTCGAAGCGACGGGCGTACTCCGCGGGGTTCGGGAAGGCCACCGGCTGGGCGTTCCAGGCCATCGGCGCCGCGGCGGGCGCAGGCTGCGCGACGACCGGCTGCTCGACGACGGGCTCGGCCGGGGGCTCGACCGGCTCGGACGCCGGCTCAGCGGGCGGCTGCTCCACGACGGGCTGGGTGGCCACCGGGCGGAACCACTCCTCGTCGAGGGCGGACGACGGCTCGCCCACGACCTCGACCACGGGCTCGGGCACGACGACCTCGACCACGGGCTCGGGCAGGACGGGCTCCACCACGGGCTCCGGCAGGGCGGGCTCCACCACGGGCTCGGGCAGGACGGGCTCGGGGGCGACGACGAGGGCGGGCTCGGCCACGGGTGCCGGTTCCGGGTCGGCGACCACGGCGAGGGCCGGAACGGCCTCGATCGGCGCCGGGACCGACGGCTCGACCAGCAGGCGCGCGGGAACGGACTCGGCGTAGCGACCGGGCAGGGCGTCGACGTGCGCGCGCGCCGGGGTGGGCAGGCCGTAGGAGCGGGTCGGAGCGTGGGCGACGTGCGTCCGCTCCGCCGCCGGCTCTGCCGCGTAGCGGGCACCGGAGGGCTCGACGGCGCCACGGGCCGGGGCCGGCCCGGCGGCCATCCGCGACGGGACCGCCTGGGGCGCAGGGTCGCGCTCGGCGTCGGCGACGGGCTCGACGAGGCGCAGGTGCCGCGGCGAGTAGTCGGCCTGCGCCGCCTCCTGCTCGAAGCCGAGGAAGCGGGAGCCGAAGAGGGGTTCTGTGATCTGTTGTGTCGTCATCTCTCGAAGTCCACGTTGCTGAAGATCGAATCCTGGAGGGAGGAGCCGGTGTCCCACACGCCGCCGGCGACACCGACGCCGGCCCTCGTCCAGGTCCTGCTCATCACCGACTCGCAGTGGCCGGTGGTCGAACTCATCCACTGCGACACCACCTGGCTGGCGGTGTAGTCCTTCGGGGAGAGGGCGAGGACCTCGCCGAAGGCGCCGGACACGCCGGCGAGCTGGAAGCGGGCGGAGAACCCGGTGGTGCCGTGCGTGACGTGGTCCAGGCCGTCGTAGACGTCCTGCCGGGCGGCCAGGTCACGGCTGTGGGCGAGGGCCAGGTCGGACAGGCCGCCGTTCCAGTGGAGGGCGGGTACCGCCTTCATGGTCTTCGCCGTCCCGTCGCCGCGGCAGGTCTGCGTCCTGGCGCGGCGCTTGTTGATCTCGCTGAGGATCCGGGCCTCGAAGCTGGTCGCCGAGCGCCAGGTGCGCTTGTACTCGACCGTCGTGGTGAGCACCCCCGCACCGATGGTCAGGCTCAGCACGCTCGTGCCGGCGAGGTTGGCCGGCATCGTCACCGACACACGGGTGTCGTCCACCACGGTGAACCGGGCCGCCAGCGCCGGCATCGCGGAGAACCCGCCCGCCCGCAGGCCGTCGGGCACCTGGGGGGTCACCGTGACCGCGGTCGTCGCGGCCAGGCCCGACCCGGTGACCTCGATCGTGCCGCCGCCGGCCAGCGGGCTCGAGGCCGCGCAGGCGTGCACGTCGCCGGTCTGCGGGGTGACGTGGACGAGCACCTTCGCCGAGTAGCCGGCCTTCCGCGTGCTGGACCTCGGCTTGTAGACCCGGTAGTACCGGTCGCCGGGGCCGTCGGGACGGACGGTCGTGCGGTAGTTGCCCGCGCTGGTCGTGGAGAGCGTCGCGACGGTGGTCCAGGTGGTCTGTCCGACCATCAGCTGCTGCACGCGGATCGTGTGGCTCGCCGGACGCGGCGACACCTTTCCCACCAGGTTCACGCCCTCGCACTCCACCACAGTGGTGTCGGAGGCGGTGAGGCTGACGCTGAAGCTCGCCGCCCGGGCGGGCGTGGCCACGCCGAGGACGCCTGCCGCCAGCGCCAGGCCGGCCAGCAGGGCTGACCCCCTGCGCAGCAGCGTCGTGTGCATTCTGTAGGACCCCTCCCGGAAACGCACTGCGAGCGTCTCACGGCGTCCTGTACGCGGGTAAGGCCCCGTTCGGGTGACTTGGAGGCCCCGTCCGGGGCCGTCGGGGGCGCCTCAGGACAGCGCGTCCCGCAGCCGCTGGGCGTACCCGGACTCCTCGCCGGCTGCGTAGCGCGTCCGTGGCCAGAAGAAGCCGCGCAGCCCGTCCCCCCTGCTGCGGGGGACGACGTGCACGTGCAGGTGGGGCACCGACTGGCTGACGACGTTGTTCAGGGCCACGAAGGTGCCCTCGGCGCCGAACGCGGGGCCCATGGCGGACGCGAGCCGCTGGGCCACGGTGAACAGCGGCTCCATCAGTTCGCCCGGCAGGTCGAGGAGGGTGGCGACGTGGCGGGTGGGGCAGACCAGCACGTGGCCCTTGAACACCGGCCGGTGGTCGAGGAACGCGACGACGTGCTCGTCCCGCCAGACCTCGGTGGCCTCGACCTCGCCCGCGACGATCCGGCAGAACACGTCCTCGTCCATGGACGCGATTGTGCCACCGGCCCGATGCGGGGCCCGGATGCGACGACGGCCCCCGCGCAGTGCGGGGGCCGTCGTGGTTGGCTTCGGTCAGAGCGGGGTGATGTTCGAGGCCTGGGGACCCTTGGGGCCCTGGGTGATCTCGAACTGCACCTTCTGGTTCTCATCCAGCGTACGGAACCCGGAGGACGAGATCGCGCTGTAGTGGGCGAAGACGTCGGGGCCCCCGCCGTCCGGGGCGATGAACCCGAAGCCCTTTTCGGCGTTGAACCACTTCACGGTGCCAGTGGCCATGCATTACTCCTTCTTGTGCGTGCGCCCCGACTTCCGGAGCCGCTTGTCGTCCCCGCACCTCCCGAAGGAGCTTTGACCCCGCTTCCCGGCTGGGAAGCTGAGCCGGTACAGCGACTACGCGGAGAACCCTAGCGCCTGTCACCCGGGTGGGGAACAGGTTCAGCGGGCGAGCCGTGCGCCGAAGCTGCCGAATTCTGCTCCACGGGGGCCTCCGGGCCCACCCGGACGGTCAGTGCACCGGGCCGGACGCGGCACCGCATGCGCCGCCGGGGCCCCACCGCGTCGCCGTCCAGCTGGGCCTCGACCGGCTCCCGGGTGACGACCTCCACCGTCTCGGAGGTGAGGTGGACGAGCGCCGGGTGGCCGTAGCGGCGCACCGAAAGGACGTGCAGGCCGATCGCCAGCCAGGCGGAGATCGACCTCGGCGAGGCGAGCACGGTGTCCAGCCGGCCGTCGTCCAGGGCTGCGTCCGGGATCAGCCGTATGCCGCCGGTCAGCTCGCCGCAGTTCGCGACGAGCACCGTGCGCGCGTGCTGGCTGACGGCGCGCTGCCGTTCGGCGGTGACGCGGACGCCGAAGCCGAGCCGGAACAGCGCCGTCGCGCCGGAGATCGCGTAGGCCAGCCAGCCGACCTTCTTCTTCAGCCGGGCGTCGACGCCGGCCATCATCTCCGCGTCCAGGCCCATCCCGGCCATCACCAGGAACACCGCCGGCGGGTCGTCGTCCCAGGCCACCTCGCCCACGTCGATGGGCTGCCCCTTCCCGGTGAGCGCGACGTCGAGGGCGGACGCCAGGTCGTCGACCGGGAGCCGCAGGTTGCGGGCCAGCAGGTTGCCGGTGCCGCCGGGGAGCAGGCCGAGCGTGCAGTCCGTCCCGACGAGGGCACTGGCGACCGCCCGCACCGTCCCGTCCCCACCCAGCGGGCACACCAGTTCGGCGCCATCGGCCACCGCCGCCCGTGCCTGGCCCTCGCCGGGGTCCTCGACAGTGGTGGAGTACCAGCGGGGCCGCGGCCAGCCGCGGTCGTCGCAGAGCCGGTCGATGCGGGACCTGACCTCCTCCACGTCGTCGAACTTGGACGGGTTCACCACGACGGCCCAGGGCCCGGGCGCAGGACGGTCAGGCATGCCGGAACTCTATGTCGTCGCCGAAACCGGACGCGGCCCACCGATCGGTCGGCATCAGGTGAGCGATGCGGTGTAGATCGAACCGATGGACGCGGCGAGCGCTGCGTCGAACTCCGCGTCGGTCATGTCGGCCCGAAGACCCTCGGTCAGCGCGCGGCTGAAGCTGGCGATCAGGCCGGCGTTGAGCGCCAGCAGGCGGTTCGCCTCGTCCCGGCCGTAGCCGCCCGACAGTGCGACCACCCGGAGCACCGACCGGTGCGCGATGAGCTCCTGGTAGAGGTTCGGCTCGGTCGGGATGGTGAGCTTGAGCATCACCCGGGTCCCGGACGGGAGGTCGGCGAGTCGCTCGATGATGCCGGCCGTCACCATGGCCTCGCAGGCGGCCCGGTCGGGCGCGGTGATGTCCACCTCCGGCTCGATGATCGGCATCAGCCCTGCGTCCAGGATGCGGCGGGCGACGGCGAACTGCTGGTCGAGCACCGCGTCGATGCCGGCGGGGTGGGCCGACTGCACGAGCGAGCGCATCTTCGTCCCGAAGACGTGGCGCGCTGTGGCGCGCTCGAGCAGGTCGTCGAGGTCGTCCATCGGCGCCATCAGCCGCACGCCGTCCGCTGCCTCGGCGAGCCCCCGGTCGACCTTCACGAACGGGACGATCTGCTTGTAGTCCCACAGGTAGTCGGGGATGCCGACGTCGTCGATGTGGCGGTCCATCGTCTGCTCGAACAGGATCGCGGCCAGCACGCGGTCGCCGGTGAAGGCGGAACTGGTGATGATCCGGGTGCGGAAGGCGTGGATCAGGTCGAACATCTCCGCGTCCGAGGAGTACCGCTCGGGGCCGATGCCGTAGCGGCCGAGCGCCCCGGGGGTGCTGCCGCCGGACTGGTCCAGGGCCGCGACGAAGCCCTTGCCGGTCTCGATCCGCGAAAGCTGGCTGGTATCCATGGCTCCTCCTGACACCCGCCGCCGGAGGCCGCCGATGCCCCCGGCGGGGCCGCACATCGACCACTTCCAGCCTAGGCCGGGAGGTCGGCGCGCGCCCGGGCCGGAACCGAACTAGTGTCAGGTCATGAGGACCAACGGTGCGCTTCAGATCATCTTCGCGTTCTTCCTTGGGCTGGTGGTGGTCGCCTTCGTCGGCATCGGCGTCAACACCTTCTACCCCGAGCCGCCCTACACGGGCCAGGAGGGCATGGACTGGAACTCGCAATGGCGGCTGGTCACCGGCATCATCCTGCTGGTCTGCGCCACCCTGTTGCTGGCGGTCTCCCTGTTCCTCCCCGAGGACCAGGGCGTGCTCTCCAACGGAATCCTGCTGGGCGGGGTCTTCACCATGGTCTACGCGGTCGGCATGACCGTCACCAGCGACCGCAGCGTGCTGCGGTTCGGGGTGGTCGCCGTCGCGCTGGTGGTGACGATCGCCATCGGGTACGTCAAGTTCGTCCTCGCCCGGCGGCGGCGGGAGGCCGGCGCTGCGCGGACGGCCGGCGAGGAGGGTGCCGCGGCGGTCTCGGCCGACCTGGCCGGCCGCCTGGCGGTGGTCGAGGGCAAGCTGGACGCCCTCGCGCGCGCCCTCCACGGCTGAGGCCCCGCCCGCAGGGTGAGCCGATCTCCGGCTGATCCGCGCACCCGCGGCACGCGGGTGGTTACCCTACGTGCATGAGCCAGTCTCCGTGGCCGCCGCGGATCGGCGACGTGGTCAACGGCCACCAGTGGAACGGCGCCCAGTGGGTGCCCCTCCCGCCGCAGGTGGGCCAGATCGTGAACGGGCACCGCTGGGACGGTCGCCAGTGGGTGCCGCTCGCGGCCACCCCGCCGCAGGCCGCCGTGCCGCAGGCCCCCGTCCAGCAGGCACCCGCGCAGCAGGCACCGGTGATCGGGCAGGTCGTGAACGGGCACCGCTGGGACGGCCGCCAGTGGGTGCCGGTGCAGCAGGCCCCCGCGATCGGACAGGTCGTGAACGGCCACCGGTGGGACGGTCGGCAGTGGGTCCCGCTCGGCCCGCAGGTCGGCGAGGTCTCCAACGGCTACCGCTGGGACGGCGTCCGCTGGGTGCCGGTCGCCCCGGCAGCCCCCGCCGTCGGCGAGGTCGTGAACGGGTACCGCTGGGACGGTCGCCAGTGGGTGCCGCTCGGGCAACCCGCTCCCGCGCAGCCCGCGGCAACTCAGCCCGTCACCGCGCAGCCCGTCCCTGCGCAGGCCGGCCCTGCCCAGGTCGGCCCTGATCAGGCAGGCCCTGCGGCGCCGGTGCTGCCCCGGCCCGCCCCGGGGGCCCAGCCCACCGCGGCACAGTCGGCGCCGACCGCGCGCATCCTTCCTCCGCCCGAGCCACCCGGCCAGCCGGCTGCCGCTGCCGACACCCCGGAGCGACCCGAGCCGCTTCCCGGGACGCCGTCCACCGAGGCTCCCGCCACCCCGTCTCCGGCGACCCAGGCACCGGCGTCCGCGATGCCGACGCCGGTGTGGGCCCTGCCGTCCCCGCAGCCGGCACCGCAACCCCCTGCGTCCCCGGTCGTGCCGCAGCCGGCCCCGCAGCAGCCCGCCCCGCAGCAGCCTGTGCCGCAGGGGCCGCTCACCGCGCTGTCGGAACTGCGCAGGCTGTCCGACGCGTGGCAGTTCGAATGGGGCCAGAAGGGCGACGTGGTGACGATGCACCGGGTGATCGCCGAGCAGAAGGCGTTCATGATGACGTCGCGGCTGGAGTACCACGCGCGGGTCCGGGTGGACGACGCGCACCGCGAGCTGCGCTTCACCGAGTACCTCAAGGAGTCGGGCGCAGGGGTGACCGGCGGCGGGGACGACGACTCGATGTCCACGGGCTTCGGCGTCCAGCGCTCGAGCTACAACACGCGCTCGGACGGGATCGCGGAGGCCATCGAGGAGCAGGTGCAGCGGTACCGGCCGAAGTACCCGATCAACTTCCGCTACGACCTCGTGCGCGAGCAGGCGAAGGGCCTGGCCGACGCGGTCGGCTACGCGTTCCGGTACGGGCCGTTCTGAGCCTCAGGTGCGCACCCGCGCCACCAGGTGGGCGCGGGAGCCGTCCCTGCTGGTGACGGCAGCGGACCACCCGCCCCGTTCCGCCTGCCACCAGGCGCCGACCGTCGAGGGCAGCAGCACCGGGCGCAGGAAGTCCACGTCCACCGCGTAGGCGGCGGGCAGGCGGGCGTCGAGTGCGGCGAGCAGCCGTGCGTGGGTCCACATCCCGTGGATGATCGGACGGGCGAAGCCGAACGCACGCGCCGCCAGGACGTTGGTGTGGATCGGGTTCGGGTCGCCGGAGACGCGCCGGTAGTCGCGGCCCAGGCCCGCGGGCAGGCGCCACTGGGCGATGGGGGAGCGCGGCTCGACCGCAGGCCGGGCGACCTCCTCCGGCTCGCCGGCCACCCGGGCACCGGGCGCCAGGTAGGTGCTCACGCCCTCCCAGACCGGTTCGTCGCCCCTGCGGACCTCTCCGACCATGTCGAGCAGCGCGCCCCTCCGGTGCGGGCGCAGGTTGCCGGCGCGCACCGACACGTCCAGCACCTCGCCGGCGGCGACCGGACGGTGCAGGCGCATCCGGTTCGACACGTGCACGACGCCGGCGAGCCGGATCGTGGACTCCGGGCCGGAGAGCAGGTGCACGTGGAGCGGGAAGGTGAGCACGTGCAGCCACGTCGGCGGGACGGCGTCCCGCACTCTGAAGCCGCAGACCCGGTCGTAGTCGGCCAGGCGCGCCACGTCCTGCCGGACGCCGGTCACGACGGCGGTCGACCGCGGAAGGCGGGCCGGCCCGCGGTGCAGGGACGGCAGCGCTGCGCGCGCGAAGAGCGGGCCGAGGCGCGGCATCCCGGCCAGGAGGTCGACGTCGGCGTCCATCAGGCGCCGACCAGGTTCTGGCCGCACACCCGGACGACCTGCCCGGTGACGCCCGCGCTGTCCGGGTCGAGGAAGTAGCAGATCGTCTCGGCCACATCCACCGGCAGGCCGCCCTGGCTGAGACTGTTCGTCCGGCGGAAGACCTCGCGCTGCACGAACGGGATGCGGGCCGTCATGTCGGTCTCGATGAAGCCGGGCGCGACGGCGTTCACCGTGATGCCACGCGGGGCGAGCTCGGGGGCCAGCGCGCGGACGAGCCCCGCGACGCCGGCCTTGGACGCGGCGTAGTTGGCCTGTCCCCGGTTGCCCGCGATGCCGGAGGTGGAGGCGACGCCGACGATCCGGCCGCCGTCGGCCAGCCCGCCCGGGCGCCCGTCGAGGAGGACCGGGTTGATCCGCAGTTCGGCCTCGAGGTTCACCGAGAGCACCTGCGCCCAGCGCTGCGCGTCGGTGTTCACCAGGAGCTTGTCGCGGGTGATGCCGGCGTTGTGCACGATGCCGTACAGGCGGGCCGTCTCGCCGTGCCGGGACGCCACGTGGGCGGCGATCCGCTCCCCGGCGTCCGGGGCGGTGACGTCGAGCTGCAGCGCGGTCCCGTGGAGCCCGTTGGCCAGCGCGGCCAGTGCCTCGCCGGCCGCCGGGATGTCCACGCAGACCACGGTCGCGCCCTGCCCGGCCGCGACGGTCGCGATCTGCGCGCCGATCCCCCGGGCCGCCCCGGTGACCGCGACGATGCGCCCGGCGAGCGGCCGCGCGTCCCCCCGCGCGTCCCCCCGGCGTCCACCCCCTCCGCGTTCGCTGCCGAGTGCAACGCCCGCTGCCGGAATTCCGGCAGCGGGTGTTGCACTCGGGGGCAGGAACGGGGTGGGGGTGGGGGAGGGCGAGAGGGGGAGGCGGGGGGCGACGGTCCAGGACTGGCCGTCGACGAAGGCCGAGCGGCCCTCGAGCAGGAAGCCGAGGGTCGAGGCGAGGTCGGACGCGGAGGCGCCGGTGGCCACGAACACCAGGTTGCAGGTGGCGCCGCGGCGCAGTTCCTTGCCGACGGTGCGGCTGATCCCGTCGAGGGCCTGGCGGACGGCGCGCGCTTCCAGCCCGTCCACGTCGTCGTCGGCGACCAGCACCACCCGCCCGGACGCCGCCAGCGCCCGCAACGCGGGGCGCAGCACCGCCCGGAGCGCCTCGAGCTGATCGATGCGACGCAGGTCTCGCGCGTCGACGACGATGCCGCCGATGCGCCCGGGGTAGGCGGGCGGCTCGGGGCCGTCGTCGAGCAGCGGCTCCCCCGCGCGGACGCCGAGCAGGGCCAGCGTGTCCGACACCAGCGTGGAGCCGGCGAGGGACGCCAGCACCAGCGGCTCGTCCGGCAGGGCCGGCCCGCGACGGAGCACCGGAGGCTCCGCGAGCCCGAGGCGAGAGGCGACGGCGCGTCCCGGTGCCGAGGTGAACGCCCGCTCCAGCAGCCCGGCCATCACACCGCCTCCAGCAGCGCGACGACGCCCTGGCCGCCGGCAGCGCACACCGACACCAGGCCGCGCGCGCCGCTGCCGCGCTCGTGCAGGAGCTTGGCCAGCGTCGCGACGATCCGTCCGCCGGTCGCGGCGAACGGGTGCCCGGCGGCCAGTGAGGAGCCGTTGACGTTCAGCCGGCTGCGGTCGATCGCGCCCAGCGGGGCGTCGAGTCCCAGCCGGTCGCGGCAGTAGCGCTCGGACTCCCAGGCGGCGAGCGTGGCCAGCACCGTGGACGCGAACGCCTCGTGGAGCTCGTAGAGCTCGACGTCCTGCAGCGACATCCCCTGGCGGGCGAGCAGCCGCGCCACGGCGTGGGTGGGCGCCAGCAGCAGGTCATCGCCGGCGACGTGGTCCACGGCGGCCACCTGGGCGTCCACGATCCGCGCCAGCGGCGGCAGCCCGTGCGCCAGGGCCCACTCCTGCTCGGCGAGGAGCACCACGGCGGCGCCGTCGGTGAGCGCGGTGGAGTTGCCGGCCGTCATCGTGTCGCCGAACACCGGACGCAGCGCGGCCAGCTTCTCCACGGAGGTGTCCGGGCGCAGGACGGTGTCCCGGGACACCCCGAGGTAGGCGGTGACCAGGTCGTCGAAGAAGCCCGCGTCCCAGGCGCGGGCGAGGTGGGCGTGCGACGCGGCGGCCAGTTCGTCCTGTGCCTCCCGGGAGATGCCCCACGCCGCCGTGGTCCGCGCCTGGTGCTCGCCCATCGACAGCCCCGTCCGCGGCTCCACGACCTGCGGCGCCACGGGCGCGAGGTGGCCGGGCCGGATCGAGGCCAGCGCGCGGAGCCGCTCGGGCAGCGTGCGGGCGCGGTTGGCCGCGAGGAGTGCCCGCCGCAGGCCCTCGCTGACGGCGATCGGGGCGTCGGAGGCCGAGTCCACCCCGCCGCCGATCCCGACCGACGCCTGCCCGAGGGAGATCTTGTTGGCGACGTACACGACGGCCTCCAGGCCGGTGCCGCACGCCTGCTGGAGGTCGACGGCCGGAGTGGTCGGGGCCAGTGCGGACGACAGCACGGCCTCGCGGGTCAGGTTGAAGTCCCTGCTGTGCTTGAGCACGGCACCGGCCGCCACCTCGTCCAGCTCGCTGCCGGCGAGCCCGAAGCGCGCGACAAGCCCGTCGAGGGCTGCGGTGAGCAGGTCGGTGTTGCCCGCGGACGCGTAGCGGGTGCCCGCCTTCGCGAACGGCGTCCGGTTGCCGCCGACGACGACCGGGGTACGGGGAAGCTGCATCGGTCCTCCTTTTATTCGATACCGACGGTAGCAGATACGTCAGGTACTGGGTACTGTGGAGGGGTGACCACCGATGGACGCGACACCCGCTGGGCCGAACACCGCCTCACCCGCAGGAGGGAGCTGGTGGAGGACACGCTGCGGGCGATCCGCAAGCACGGCGCCGGCGTGGGCATGGACGAGATCGCCGCGCAGGCGGGCACCTCCAAGACGGTGATCTACCGGCACTTCGGCGACCGCGCCGGGCTGTACGTCGCGGTCGTGGCTGCCGTCCACGAGTTCATCCACGCCGACCTGAGGGTCGCGCTGGAGCTGACCGACGCCGACGACCTGCGCGTGCTGGCCCACGACCTCGCCGACGCCTACCTCTCCCTGGTCGAGCGCGACCCCGACATCTACCGGTTCGTGCTCAGCCCGCCGTCGCTCGAGGCCGCGTCGATCGACCCCTACGGCGGCCTCCCCGAACTCATCGGCAGCCACGTCAGCCAGGCCTTCGCCGGCCACCTGCGACGCCACGGCCAGGACCCGTCCTGCGCGACCACCTGGGGCCACGGCCTCGTCGGCTTCATCCGGGCGGCGGCGGACGCCTGGATGGCCACGGAACCCCGCCAGCCGCGCGCGGTCGTGCTGGCAGAGCTCGACGCCTTCTTCACCCCGGCCCTGGCCCTCGGCCTGGCCGCCGTCCCCCCACGACAGGAGCAGGAATGACCACGTTGCTGAAGCCGCCTGACACCGTGCCCGGAGAGGACCTGAGCGTTCTCGGGGCGAGCCTGCGCCGTGCGCTGGACGGCCCCTGGGCCGACCGTCGCGCGGAGGCGAGGGCCGCGTTCCCGTCCGACAACCTCCACCGCGATCCCGGCCAGTCGATCGAGGAGGCCCGCGACTGGGTGCTGGCCCGGCTGCGCGAGCTGTCGGACGCCGGCTTCGGCGCGGCGGGCATCCCGCGCGACGCCGACGACCCGGCGGACCCGGCAGCGGCGGTGGTGGCCTTCGAGATGCTCGCCCACGGCGACCTGTCCACCCTGATCAAGTCCGGCGTCCAGTTCGGGCTGTTCGGCGGCGCGGTCACCAACCTGGGCACCCGCTGGCACCACGACACCTTCCTCCCGGCCATCACGCGCCTTGACCTGCTCGGCTGCTACGCGATGACCGAGCTCGGCCACGGGTCGGACGTCGCGAACCTCGAGACCACCATCACCTACATCCCGGAGACCGACGAGTACGAGGTGCACTCGCAGACCCCGGGCGCGACCAAGGCCTACATCGGCAACGCTGCGCGCGACGGCTCGATGGCCGTGGTGTTCGGCCAGCTGCTGGTGCAGGGCCGTCACCACGGCGTGCACGCCGTCCTCGTGCCGATCCGTGACGCCGACGGCAACGACCTGCCGGGCGTCACCACCTCCGACCACGGCGCCAAGGGCGGCCTGCTCGGCGTCGACAACGGGCGGCTCCGCTTCGCCCGGGTGCGGGTGCCGCGGCAGATGCTTCTCGACCGCTACGGCGGCGTGGGGGAGGACGGCGTGTACCGCTCGCCGATCCAGAACCCCAACCGGCGGTTCTTCACCATGCTCGGCACCCTCGTCCGCGGGCGGGTGTGCATCGCCGCCGGGGCGGGGATCGCCGCCCGTCGCGGCCTGTCGATCGCCACCCGCTACGCGCTCACCCGCCGGCAGTTCCCCGCCCCCGGCCACCCCGACGGCGTGGTGCTGCTGGACTACCTCACCCACCAGCGGCGCCTGCTGCCCGCGATCGCCCGGGCCTACGCGCTCGGGTTCGCCCAGAACGAGCTGACGACCGCGCTGGCGCACGTCCAGGGCGGCGGCGAGCACACCGAGCGCGAGCAGCGCCAGCTGGAGACCCGCGCCGCCGGGCTCAAGGCCCTGGCCACCCGGTTCGCGAACGACACGATCCAGGAGTGCCGCGAGGCGTGCGGTGGCGCCGGCTACATGGCCGAGAACCGCCTGGTCGGTCTCCGCGCGGACGCCGACGTCTTCGCCACCTTCGAGGGCGACAACACCGTGCTGCTCCAGCTCGTGGCCAAGGCGCTGCTCACCGACTACCGGCAGGTCTGGGGGGACCTCGACCGGGTCGGGATGGTCCAGCAGGCGGCGAAGCTGGTCGGCGGGACGGTGCTGGAGCGGACGGCGGCCAACCTGCTCGTCGACCGCCTCGTGGCCACCGCCCGGAGGCGTCCGGAGGAGCTGGCGCTCGTCGACCGCGGCTGGCACGCCTACCTGTTCGAGGAGCGCGAGCGGCACTCGCTGGAGTCGCTGGCCCGGCGGACGCGGCGCTCGGACAGCCGCAGCTTCGAGTCGGTGAACCGCCTCGGCGAGCACATGCTCTTCGTGGCCCGCGCACACCTGGAGCGGGTCACGCTCGAGGCGTTCATCGCCGGCATCGAGGCCTGCGCCGACCCGGAGGCCCGCCAGGTGCTCGAGCGCCTGTGCAGCCTCTACGCGCTCGGCAGCATCGCGGCGGACGCTGCCTGGTTCCTGGAGCACAACCGGATCTCGGCGGGCCGTGCCAAGGCGGTGAACGCCCAAGTCAACGCGCTGTGCGCGGAGCTGCGCCCCTCGGCGCTCGACCTCGTCGAGGGGTTCGGCGTCCCCCAGGCCTGGCTGGGAGCGAGTGCGCTGGACGCGTGACGCCTGTGACGGGTGTGACGAGGGGGAGGACCGGTTTGGCCAACCCGCGCCCGGGGCAGCAGGATGGCCACATGGACTTCCCGGTGCGCCTCGGCTGGTGGCCGGTGCTGCACCTCGTCGTGGCACTGTCGGCCATCGCCCACGGGGCGATCCTGGTCGCGGTCTGGGCGGCGAACCTCACCCTGGCCGGTGACCCGACGGCCGGTGAGGCCATCGTCGCCGCCATGGTGGCGCTCGGCTGGGTCGAGATCGGGCTGAGCGCCGTGATCGTGATCGGGCTGGCCGTCGGCGCCTGGCTGCACCGGCCCCTGTGGGCCCGGGGCGTGGCGTCGGTGATCATCGGCATGGTCCTGCACTGGGGCTGGTGGCTGCTGGACCGCCGCGTCGACGTGTTCGGCACCGCGGACCTCACCGTCCCCGACATCGAGGCGCGGTTGCAGCTGCGGCTGTGGACGATGCTGGGCGTCGACGTCGTCTCCGTCGTGGCGCTCGTCCTGGGCGGCATCCTCCTGGTGCGCCACCGTCCGCGCTCCCGGGGTGAGGCCGACGAGCTGGACGCGGAGTGGGCTGCCGAGGACGCCGACGAGGCGGGCGCGCGGCGGGCGTGAGCCCGGCGACAGCGCGTCCGCCGTGGCCGCGTGCGGCTCACGACAGCCCGGCTCAGGGCAGCCCGAGCCGCCGTCCCACGGCCGCGGCCACCCCGCCCACGATCACCACGACGATGTACGGCGCCCTCAGGCGCAGCGCGACCGCACCCGCGGCGAGGGCGAGGAGCCGGGAGTCCAGCGCGATCGACTGCCCGCGCCCGACCGCGTTCATCACCGTCAGCGACGCCAGCAGCCCGACGGTCAGCGCCCCGGCCAGTTCGTGGAAGACCGGGCGGTCGAGCAGCGACTGGGGGAGCAGGTACCCGGCGAGCTTGATCAGGTAGGCGGCCAGGCAGGCGCCGAGCACCCAGGGCCACAGCGTCATGGCGCCACCACCGCTCGCCGCCGCCACGCCCACCAGCCCGCTGTCACCGCTGCGGCGACGAGCACGGGGATGCCCGGCGGCAGCAGCGGCAGTGTCAGCAGCGTGGCCAGCGCGGCGACGACCGCGATCGCCACCGGGTCACGGCCGTGCAGCCGGGGCCAGAGCAGCCCGAGGAAGGCCGCCACCGCGGCGCCGTCCAGCCCCCACGCACTCAGGTCGCCGATGCTGTTGCCGACCAGCGCCCCGACGAGCGTGGACGCGTTCCACAGCACGTAGACGCCCACACCGGCCGTCCAGAAGCCGCGGACGCGCTCGTCGTGGTCGTCCTGGGCGGTCGCGGTCGCCGTCGACTCGTCGATGGTGAGCTGGGCCATCAGCGGGATCAGCCGTCCCGGCGGCCGGATGAGCGCCTTGAGCTGCATGCCGTAGACGCCGTTGCGGATGCCGAGCAGCGTCGCCGCGGCCCAGGCCGCCGCGCCCGTCCCCTGGCCGGCGACCACGCCGATGAAGGCGAACTGCGAGCCGCCGGTGAACATCAGAGCGCTGAGCGCGCAGGTCTGCCACACGTCCAGGCCGGAGCCGACCGAGAGCGCGCCGAACGAGATCCCGTAGACGCCGACGGCGACGGCGATCGACAACCCCATCCGGACGGCGGGGGTCAGTCGGCTGCGCACGGCGCCAAGCTAGCGCAGCCACCCGGACGCGCGGCGTCCCCATCTCGCCGCGCCGGCACCGGGGACGCGGGGGAGGGCCGGCTCGGGGGAGAATCGGCCCGACGACCGGACCGACAAGGAGGGACCATGGACCGCACGCTCCTGCCCACCCGCATGCCCGAGCGCGCGTCCAGCGACCGCGCCGTGCTCGACGCGCTGCTCGACGAGGTGCTCCTCGCCCACGTCGGACTGGTGCTGCCGGAGGGCCCCCTGGTCCTCCCGATCGGCTTCGCGCGCGACGGCGACCGGCTGATCTTCCACGGCTCGACGGGCTCCCGCTGGCTGCGCGTCCTCGCCTCCGGCGTGGACGCCTGCGTCACCGTCACGGCACTGGAGGCGATCAAGGTGGCGCGCTCGGCGTTCGAGTCGGGGATGCGGTACCGCAGCGCCTGCCTGTTCGGCCGCTGCACGCCGCTGACCGGTGCGGAGGCCGCGCACGCCCTCGACCTGTTCACCGACCGGGTCCTTCCCGGGCGCACCGCGGAGGTCCGGCCGAGTACCCGGAGGGAGCGTGCGGCGACGATGGTGCTGGCGTTCCCGATCGAGGAGTGGTCGGTGAAGACCGCCGACGGCTTCCCCGAGGACCCGGCCGAGGACGTCGCCGGCGACGCGTGGGCCGGCGTCGTCCCGCTGGCGACCGGCTACGGCGCCCCCATTCCCAGCCCGGACCTGCGCGACGGCATCCCCGTGCCGCCCTCGGTGCGCGCGCTCACCGGACGCTGACGCCGGCCGCGGCCCGAAACGCGCCGAAGCCCCCGCCGCGGGGCGGGGGCTTCGGACGAGGGGACTAGCGGGCGTCGTCGGCGACGTAGGAGTCGTCGAACTCCGCCACCAGGGCGGTGCTGTCCTCGCCGATGTCGGTGCCGCGGGCCTTCGCGACGGCCTTCATCAGGTGGTAGAGCACCAGCGCGGTCACCGTGCCGACCGTCACGCCACCGAAGGACAGGCCGCCCACGGTGAAGTTGAAGTTCGCGATGCCCATGATCAGGCCGATCGCGGCCGGGATCAGGTTGACCGGGTTGGTGAACGCCACCTTGTTGTCGATCCAGATCCGGGCGCCGAGCAGGCCGATCATGCCGTACAGGACGGTGCCGGCCGCGCCGATCACGCCGGCCGGGATCGTGGCGATCGCCTGGCCGAACTTCGGGATGAACGACAGCGCGATGGCGATGCCGCCGGCGATCCAGTACAGCGCGGTGGAGTAGACCTTGGTCGCCGCCATCACGCCGATGTTCTCCGCGTAGGTGGTGGTGCCGGAGCCGCCGCCGAAGCCGGCCAGCGTGGTGGCCACGCCGTCGGCGAGCAGCGCGCGTCCCATCGTCTTGTCGTAGTTGTGGCCGGTCATCAGGGCCACCGACTTCACGTGGCCGACGTTCTCTGCGATCAGCACGAGCACGACCGGCAGGAACAGCGCCGTGACGCTGAAGTCGACCGTCGGCAGGGTGAAGGCCGGCAGGCCGATCCACGCGGCCGAGCCGACGGCGGCGAAGTCCACCTGGCCCTGGATGAGGGCGGCGATGTAGCCGACCACCACACCGAGGAGGATCGACAGCCGGCCGATCAGCCCGCGGAACAGGACGGTGATCAGGACGATCGCGATCAGGGTGATCCAGCCGGTGACGGGGGCGGCCCAGAAGCCGGACTTGTTCGCCTCGCCCCACGCCGCGCCGGCGAGGTTGAAGCCGATCAGCATCACGATCGTGCCGGTCATCACCGGCGGCATGAGCGCGTCGATCCAGCCGGAGCCGGCCAGGTGCACGACCGCGCCGACGATCGCGAGCAGGATGCCGGTGAGCATGATCCCGAACAGGGCCTTGCCGACGTCGTCACCCATCTTGGACGCCAGCACCGGAGAGATGAAGGCGAAGGACGAGCCGAGGTAGCTCGGCAGCCGGTTGCCGGTGATCACCAGGAACAGCAGGGTGCCGACACCGCTGAAGAACAGGGTGGCCGGGATCGGGAACCCGGTGATCAGCGGCACCAGGAAGGTGGCGCCGAACATGGCCACCACGTGCTGCGCACCGAGGCCGAACATCTTCCCCCAGCCGAGTCGCTCGTCGGGGGTGACCACGGCCCCCGGTTCGACCGTGCCGTTGCCGTGCAACTTCCAAACAGCCATGTGTTTCCCTTCGCGATGCAGCCCAGAGCCGAGCGAACTCTATTGGCGGCGTTCCCGGGCCCGGAGGGGCCGGTTCGCTGGTGAGATCCCGGTGCGCGGGCCGTGGCGTCCACTAGCTTCTGGGGCAGGTTTTCCCCGGCTCGGTCCGCTCGTGCAGAGGCCCCTGGCGCTCAGATCCAGGAGCGCAGCCACATCCGGGCGAGCCAGTCCTTGTACAGCATCAGCTGGTCGGTGAGCACCGGGTAGATGTAGGCGAAGTTCACCACGACGAGGGCAACGGCGACGCCCACGATGATCGCCCCGCGCCGCCGGTAGGGGCCGTCCCGCGGGCCGAGCACCAGCCCCATGACCATGGCCAGGATCGTCACCGTGAACGGCACGATGCAGATCGCGTAGAAGAAGAACACCGGACGGTCGGCGTTCGGGAACCACGGCAGGTACGTGGCCATGGCCGCCACGATCGGCAGGCCGAAGCGCCAGTCGCGACCCGCGAGCCACCACACCAGGCCGACGAACAGGGCGAGGAACGCCATCCACCACAGGATCGGCGTGCCCATGCCGGAGATCACCCGGATGCAGGTGTCGTCGCCGGTCGCCCAGCAGCCGTCGACGCCCGGCTTGATGTCGTTGACGGCGTCGATCCCGATGGGACGCGCCATCACCAGCCAGCCGATCGGGTGCGCGTCGTAGGGGTGCGTCTGGTCCTTGATGTACTGGCCGGTGTGGAAGTTGTAGATGTCCTGGTGGTACTTCAGGAACGACGCCCACGTCTCGCCCAAGTACTTCGTCCAGGGGCTGTCGGGGTTGTTCTTGCCCCAGTCCCGGTCGTAGCCGCCGGAGGTCAGCAGCCAGCCCGCCCACGTCGCCACGTAGACGAGCGCGGAGACGACGACCAGCTTCACGAACGCGGGGACGCCGTCCAGCAACAGCGCCTGCCAGGCCCGCCAGTCGGCGCCGGCCAGCCGGCGCGCCCCGACGTCCCACAGCACGCTCAGCACGCCCATGGCGGCGAGCGCGAACACCGAGTTCCACTTCGTGCCGATGGCCAGGCCGAACAGGACGCCGGCCGCCAGCCGCCACGGACGCCACCAGTAGACGGGCCCGAACCGCCCGCCGAGGTCGGGCATGCCGACGGCCTCGAGGTGGTCGGCGAGCCGTCCGCGGTACGCGTCCCGGTCGGCGAGGATGCAGGCCACAGCCGCGACGATGAAGAAGGCCTGGAAGATGTCGAGCAGGCCGATCCGCGACATCACGAACGACAGCCCGTCGAAGGTGAGCAGGACACCGGCGATGCCGCCGACCAGCGTCGAACGGGACAGGCGGCGGGCGAACCGGATGGTGACCAGGACCAGCAGCGTGCCGAAGACCAGCGGCATGAAGCGCCAGCCGAACGAGTTCATCCCGAACATCTGCTCGCCGAGGCCGATCAGCCACTTGCCGACCGGCGGGTGCACGACGAACTCCGCCGTGGTCTTGTAGATGTCGACGTCGCCGTTGGCGATCTGGGTGTTCGCGGCCTTCGCGTCCGGCCACTCGCGCTCGTAGCCGAACTTCCACAGCGTCCAGGCGTCCTTGGGGTAGTACGTCTCGTCGAAGACCAGCTTGTTCGGGTAGCCGATGTTCACCAGCCGGATGACGAAGGCGATCGCGGTGATGGTGAGCGTCACCACCCAGCCGGCCAACCGGTCGCGCAGGGCGGCCTGGCCGTCGCGCAGGCGGTCGATCGTGCTGAGGTCGTCGCGGTAGACCGAGCGACGCAGCCGCCGCCACGGCGCCACGGCGCTCGCCGGCTCCGGCTCGGCCCAGTCCGCGTCCACCCCGGCCTCGTCGGCGGCCACCCCTGCGTCGTCCGCGGCCGGCGGAACGATGCCCGCTCCCTCGGCGGCCGGGGGTGCGACCGGACCGGCGTCGGGCGGCGACGCCTCCCGGGCGAGGGTGCCCGAGGGGGCCTGCGGGTCGCCGGACGGGGCGTCGCCGCCGTCCCCCCACTCCGCTTCGGTCACGCCGACATCCTAGGTGGCGGGCGGGGGTGGGCGTCCGAGCGCCGCGATCGGGAATACTGCACGGGTGGACGAGGAGCGCGGAGGCGGATCACTGGTGCTGGCCGGCACGCCGATCGGCAATGTCGACGACGCCTCGCCCGCGCTGCGCGCCGCGCTGGCCACCGCCGACGTGATCGCCGCGGAGGACACCCGCCGGCTCCACGGCCTGCTCACCCGGCTCGGCGTCACCACGAGCGCGCGGGTGGTCTCCTACTTCGACGGCAACGAGGCGTCCCGGGTCTCGGGCCTGCTCGACGCCCTCGCCGAGGGGCGGACGGTTGTGGTGGTCTCCGACGCCGGCATGCCGACCGTCTCCGACCCCGGCTACCGGGTCGTGGCCGCGGCCGTGGACGCCGGGCTGCCGGTGCGCGTCGTGCCCGGGCCGTCCGCGGTGCTGGTCGCGCTGGCGCTCTCCGGGCTGCCGACAGACCGCTTCTGCTTCGAGGGGTTCCTGCCGCGCAAGGGCGGCGAGCGGCGCCGCCGGCTCTCCGCGCTCGCGTCCGAGGAGCGCACGATGGTGTTCTTCGAGGCGCCCCACCGGCTGGAGGAGTTCCTCGCCGACGCACGGTCGGCCTTCGGCGACGACCGGAGGGCTGCGGTCAGCCGCGAGCTGACCAAGACCTGGGAGGAGACCCGCAGGGGCACCCTCGCCGAACTGGCGGACTGGGCCGCGGCGGGCGTCCGCGGCGAGATCACCGTGGTCGTGGCCGGTGCGGCGCCCGCCGCCGTGTCGATCGAGGACGCCCTCCCGCTGGTCGCGGAGAGGGTCGCCGCCGGCGAGCCGTTCTCCGCAGCCGTCGCGGCGGTCGCGGCCGATGCCGGCCTGCCCCGCAAGTCGCTCTACGCCGCAGCGCTCGCGGCGAGGAAGGAGGAGCGGTGACAGCCCTGCCCCCGAGCCCGCAGCCCCTGCCCGTCCCCACCACGGACGCGCACACCCACGCCGACAGCACCCGCGAGTTCAGCGGCCTGGGCGTCGCCGATGCGCTCGCCATGGCCGCGGCGGTCAACGTGACCCGCATCGTCGAGGTGGGCACGGACGTCGCCTCGTCGGTGACTGCCGTCGCTCTCGCAGAGAGCTTCCCCCAGGTGGTCGCCGCCGTGGCGATCCATCCCAACGACGCCGCCCGGCTGGGCGACCGGCTGGGCGCGGAGCTCGACCGGCTGGCGGCGGTGGTGGGATCGTCGGACCGCGTCCGCGGTGTGGGGGAGACGGGCCTGGACTACTTCCGGACGCGCGACGCCGAGGGCCAGGCGCGGCAGAAGGAGGCGTTCGCCGCCCACATCGCCTGGGCGAAGGAGCACGACCTCGCCCTGGTCATCCACGACCGCGACGCCCACGCGGACGTGCTCGACGTGCTCGCTGCGGAGGGAGCGCCCGAGCGCGTGCAGATGCACTGCTTCTCCGGTGACGCCGCCTTTGCGCGGGCCTGTCTCGACCGCGGTTTCTGGCTGTCCTTCCCGGGGACGGTGACCTTCACGGCCAACGAGGCGCTGCGCGAGGCCCTCGACATCACGCCGGACGACCGGCTGCTGGTGGAGACCGACGCGCCCTACCTGACGCCCATGCCGTTGCGGGGACGGCCGAACTCCAGCTACCTGCTGCCGCACACCGTCCGCTTCGTGGCCGAGCGGCGGGGGGCGGACCTCGGCGAGCTGTGCGCCCGCCTGGCCGCCAACGCGTCCGCGCTGTTCGGGGAGTGGTGATGGCCGACGCCCTGCTCGACCCGCCCTGGTCGGCATGCCGCTCCGAGATCGCCTCGACGCAAGGCATCACCGGTCTGCTCCGCCTGATGGAGCTCGCAGACTCAGCCGCGCTGAATCTCGAGCCTGTGACCTACGGCAGCGCGTTCTACGCGATGGCCGGCCTGCACGTCATCCTCGGGCGTCCCAATGCGACATACCAGGAGATCGCCTACCCGCTGGTCGAATGGGAGTACGGCGTGCTGAACCCCATGCGACCTGACACGCACGGCCTCGTGCGGGCGCCATCAGCGGCCGGACTCGGCCTCGACCTGGACTGGGGCGCTATCGCCGCGCTCACGGCCCACACGGCGACTTTGGCCGGCTGACTCGCAGCGCGGGCGGATCCCCATTCCTCGAGTCGCTGCAACACCCCCGTACAAGACTCCAGCATCGCCTAGCGACGAGCCGGTCGTAGGTCCCGATGCTCAGTGGCCATTCGTACGTCGCCGCAGTGGTGAGGGCCTCGAGGATCGCCTCGTCGGACCAGGCTCGATCTGGCCCGTGAGAGTCATGAATGATGAGTCGCCTCAGGTCCCGCGGAAGCAGTGATCGGACGGTCTGCTCATCGACTCCAGCGATGGAGGCGATCTGCGAAACGGTACTACCCGGATTCGTCTCGATCGCGTCCCTGAGCAGCCGACGAGTTCGCGCCTCGGCCGCCTGCTGCTGGGCCTGTCTGGCTGCCCTCGCGTCGGCAGCGGACGGTCCGTCCATCTTGCGCAGTACGAGACGGACGGCCTCGCGCGTGATACCGAACTGCTTACCGATCTCGTCGAGCGTCAAGCCCTGCTGACGCATCTCCGCCATGCGCGCATTGCGCTCAGCAAGACCGTCCCCCGACATGCGCCGAACATATCGCCTACGTGCGACAGCGGTCGGAGGGGCGCAGTGGTCCGGACATGAGCCGGAACGAGACCCCGCAGCTCTGCAGGGTTCGCTGCGGTTTGCAGCAGGCTCGGCGTCGGCTCGGGCGCCTGCGCGACGCACGGATTCGACAACCAAGGGGGCGAATCAGAAGGTCAGGCGCAGCACCGGCAACAGGAAATGGCACGAAGAAATGGC
>Ga0102832_1000546_pt1 | contig 55113 bp, 50 predicted proteins | sample EBPBio282013_DNA_FD_88942 | JGI IMG/M metagenome (GOLD analysis project Ga0102832, IMG submission 88942) | Wastewater treatment Type I Accumulibacter community from EBPR Bioreactor in Madison, WI, USA - Reactor 2_5/28/2013_ DNA (Illumina Assembly) | ecosystem: Engineered > Bioreactor > EBPR >...
CCCGAGCTGAAAGACGCTCACGCCCCCCATCCTCACGGGCAAGAACAACCTGGCGGAGCGGAAGCGCGAGCCGAAACACAAAACACACTCACGGTACTCCGGGTTCGCCCGGCCGCTCCGTCGCCTCCCCAACACCTTCAGCGGTCACGCCGCGTGAAGCGGCGGACGCGCGCCTCCAAATCCTCCCCCGCTGGGGGGAGGATTGTTCGCCCGGCCCCTCCCCATCACGGGAAGGGCGCTTGCAAACATCGCTCACAACCCAAACGCGGCCAGCAGCCTGTCGGCCGCCGCTGACGCAGGAACCTCGCCCTGACGCACCGCCGCCTCCAGTTCGGGAACCAGCGCCGCCACGGCGGGGGCGGTCTTGAAGGCGTCTTCCAGGCGGTCGCGGACCATGGCCCACATCCAGCGGGCGTCCTGGTCGGCGCGACGCGCGGCGCGGGCGCCGTTGGCGGTCATGACCTCGCGGTGGCGCACGATCTGGCTCCACAGGACGTCCAGCCCCTGGCCGGTCAGGCCCGAGGCCGTCAGCACGGGCGGCGTCCAGTCCGGATGGGCGGGGGTCAGGATACGCAGGGCGTTGCGATAGTCGCGCGCCGAGCGCTCGGCCTTGGCGGGATCGGCGTCGGCCTTGTTGATGACCAGCAGGTCGGCTAATTCGATCAGACCCTTCTTGATGCCCTGCAGCTCATCCCCGCCGCCGGGGATCAGCACGGCCAGGAAGATGTCGACCATGTCGGCGACGACGGTCTCGGACTGGCCCACGCCCACGGTCTCGATGATCACCACGTCGAAGCCGGCGGCCTCGCACAGCAGCATCGCCTCGCGGGTCTTGCGCGCCACACCGCCCAAGGCGCCGCCGGAGGGGGAGGGGCGGATGAAGGCGTTCGGCTGGACGCTCAGCTGCTCCATCCGGGTCTTGTCGCCCAGGATCGAACCGCCGTGGCGGCCGGACGACGGATCGACCGCCAGCACCGCCACCTTGTGTCCGGCCTCGACCAGATTGCAGCCGAACCGCTCGATCGTCGTCGACTTGCCCGCGCCCGGCACGCCGGTGATTCCGATGCGCTGGGCGCGGCCGGTCATCGGCATCAGGCGCGAGAGCAGGGTGCGCGCGGCGGTCTGGTGATCGGCGCGGCGGCTCTCGACCAGGGTGATGGCGCGCGCCAGCGCTGCGCGGTCGCCGGCGACCAGGCGTTGCTCCAGGATGTCTATGTCGAGCGCGGGGTTCACGTCCCCCGATTAGAGGACGACGGCCGTCCCGGAAACCGAAACCATCATCATCGAGCCGTTAGGACCGACGGTGTTGTAGTCGAGATCGACCGCCAGGATGGCGTTGGCGCCCAGCTTCTCGGCTTCTTTCACGAGGTTTTTCATGGCGTCGTCGCGGGCGCGGGCCAGGACGCGCTCGTACGACTTGGAATGGCCGCCGATGAAGTCTCGGATCGCGGCCATCAGGTCCAGAACCACATTCGCGCCCAGGATCGACTGGGCGTATATCGCGCCCTTGTACGCCTGGACGGGGCGGCCTTCGACAAAGGGCGTCGTCGTGATCAGCATCCGGGAATCCTGGCGAGCGATAGGGTTAACTTAGGCGCAAACGTCGCCTTTCGCGAGGGGCTCCCTCCGCGCGCGAGACTTTCGATGACGCTGTTCGCGCAACGCGGGAATCTGGCCCGCCGGCCCTTCCTGCGCAGCCAGGCTTAAGGCAGATTGATCCTGTTTACCGCGCCCCGGAGCCCCTTGGTGATCTTCGCGAAATCGCATGTCGAGCTGCACAACATCCGCGCCAATGTGGAGCGGGTGAAGAAGCTCTCCGACAACGTCGTGGGCGTCGGCCCCTTGGGCGTCGGCCTGGACGGCCTGCTGACCTGGATCCCGGGGGCGGGCGAGCTCTACAGCCTGGGGGCGGGCAGCCTGATCGTGTTCGACGCCGTACGGGCGCGGGCGGCGCCGATGATCGTCATCCAGATCTGCGCCATCATCCTGATCGATACGGTCGCCGGCTCGATCCCGGTGGCGGGCAAGGCGGTCGACGTGCTGTTCACGGGCCACAAGTGGTCGGCCGACATGTTGACCAAGCACATGGACGACACGATCTATTTCGAAGGGACCCGCAAGGAGGTCCAGGCGACCCAGGAGTACCGCGACCTGCTGGCCCGTATCCAGGCGGGCAAGGAGAAGCGGAGAGTGGTCTTCCTGGGGTAGGCAACAACCGACGAGACGGAGCGTTCAGCCAAGCATGACCGACGACATCTCCGTTTCCGCCGACTACGCCGATCGTCACGCGGATCGCCGCGCCAAGGCCCATCGCGCCTGGCGCTCGGCGGAGAGCATCAAGGGCCTGTCCGATCGTCTGATCGGGCTGGGGCCGTTTGGCCTGGGCCTGGACGGCGTGCTCTCATGGGTGCCGGGCGTGGGTCCGCTGTACAGCGCCGGCGCGGGCGCCTTGCTGGTCTACCACGCCGTCAGCGCGGGCGCGTCGATGGCGACCGTCGCGCGGATGCTGGCCTATGTCCTGGCCGACACCGCCACCGATGCGGTGCCGTTCGCGGGCTCGGTCGTCGACATGCTGTTCCCCGGCCACCTGATGGCGGCCAAGGCGCTCCAGAAGGACATCGAGGCCCGCCATGGCTTGCCTGACGACGTCGCCTTGGAGCGCTCCAGGAAGAAGCGCGGGCTGTTCCGCAAGAAGAGCGGTTAGGCCTGGGTATAGCCAAGCTGCCGGTTCAGCTGGTCCAGCAGCTCGATGGCGGCCTCGGCGATGACCGTTCCCGGCGGGAAGATCGCCGCCGCACCCGCGTCGCGCAGGGCCTGGAAGTCCTGGGGCGGGATGACTCCGCCCACGACCATCAGGATGTCGCCGCGACCCTGCTTGGCCAGCTCGGCCTTCAGCTCCGGGGCCAGGGTCAGGTGACCCGCCGCGAGCGAGCTGGCGCCGACCACGTGGACGTCGTTTTCGACCGCCTGGCGAGCGGCCTCGGCCGGGGTCTGGAACAGCGGGCCGATGTCGACGTCGAAGCCGAGGTCGGCGAAGGCGGTGGCGATCACTTTCTGGCCGCGATCGTGGCCGTCCTGGCCCATCTTGGCGATCAGGATGCGGGGCCGTCGGCCGTCGGCTTGCTCGAACGCTTCGACCATGGCCTTGGCGCGGGCCGTCGTCGGATCGTTGCCGGCCTCCTTCATATAGACCCCCTGGATCGACTTGATCTCGGCGCGGTGGCGGCCGAACACCTTTTCCAGCGCGTAGCTGATCTCGCCGACGGTAGCTTTGGCGCGGGCCGCGTCGACGGCGAGGGCCAGCAGGTTCCCATTGCCCCGCGCGCCGTCCTCCAGCGCCTTCAGGGCGGCTTCGGTGGCGGCCGGATCGCGCTCGGCCTTCAGGCGGGCCAGCTTCTCCAGCTGGGCGGCGCGCACGGCGCTGTTGTCGACCTTCAGGACCGGGATATCGTCGGCGACCTCGGGCTTGTAGCGATTGACGCCGACCACGCTCTGCTTGCCGCTGTCGATGCGGGCCTGGGTGCGGGCGGCGGCTTCCTCGATGCGCAGCTTGGGCAGGCCCTGCTCGATGGCCTTTGCCATGCCGCCCAGCGACTCGACTTCCTCGATGTGAGCCAGCGCCTTCTGGGCCAGCTCATAGGTCAGGCGCTCGACATAGTAGCTTCCGCCCCACGGGTCGGCGACGCGGGTCGTGCCGCTTTCCATCTGCAGAAACAGCTGGGTGTTGCGGCTGATCCGCGCCGAGAAGTCGGTCGGGAGGGCCAGGGCTTCATCGAGACTATTGGTGTGCAGGCTCTGGGTCTGGCCGTTCACAGCGGCCATGGCCTCGACGCAGGTCCGGGCGACGTTGTTGAACACGTCCTGGGCCGCCAGCGACCAGCCGGAGGTCTGGCTGTGGGTGCGCAGGGACAGCGATCGGTCGTCCTTGGGGTCGAACTCGCGCTTCATCAGACGGGCCCAGAGCAGGCGCGCGGCGCGCATCTTGGCGACTTCCATGAAGTAGTTCATGCCGATCGCCCAGAAGAACGACAGACGCGGCGCGAAGGCGTCGATGCTCATGCCCGCCGCGACGCCGGCGCGGGCGTACTCGACGCCGTCGGCCAGGGTGTAGGCCAGCTCCAGGTCGGCCGTCGCCCCGGCCTCCTGCATGTGATAGCCGCTGATCGAGATCGAGTTGAACTTCGGCATATTGCTCGAAGTGTATGAAAAGATGTCGGAAATGATCCGCATCGAGGGCGCGGGCGGATAGATGTAGGTGTTCCGCACCATGAACTCTTTGAGAATGTCGTTCTGGATCGTGCCCGAGAGCTTGTCGGGGCTGACGCCCTGTTCCTCGGCCGCGACGATGTAGAGCGCCAGGATCGGCAGCACCGCGCCGTTCATGGTCATCGACACGCTCATCTTGTCGAGCGGGATGCCGGAAAACAGCGTGCGCATGTCCAGGATCGAGTCGATGGCCACGCCCGCCATGCCGACGTCGCCCTTCACCCGCTCGTGGTCGCTGTCATAGCCGCGGTGGGTGGCCAGGTCGAAGGCTACCGACAGCCCCATCTGACCGGCCGCCAGGTTGCGCCGATAGAAGGCGTTGGAGTCCTCGGCTGTCGAGAAGCCCGCGTACTGACGCACCGTCCACGGGTTGGTGACGTACATGGTCGGGTAGGGGCCGCGCACGAACGGCGCAACGCCGGGGAAGCCGCCGGCAAAGTCGAGGCCTGCGATGTCCGCAGCGTCGAAGGCCGGCGCCACGGCGACGCCCTCGGGCGTGTTCCAGGCCTCGCCCTTCGGCGCGGGCGACGTGCCGACCTCGGCGAAGTCGATCTTGGTGAAGTCGGGGAACGTGCTCATGGCCTCAGGCTCCCTCGAAGGCGGCGGCGAAGCGGACAGGCGTCAGGGCCCGGCAATGGCTGTCGGGGCCGGGCAACCGTACGTCGGGACCCTCGACGGCGAAGGCGGACGGATCGGGCGTATCGACCTCCGGCGGCTTGTCGTCGGCGTTGGGGAAGACGGTGACGCCCAGGATTTTGCGGCTCTTGTCGGCGTAGGCGGCCTCTTGCGCCGAGCGGCTCTTCGCGACGGCGTCGGCGATAAGGCCGCTCTCCAGCGCCTTGATGACCCCGCCGGCGGCTTCGATCGCCTGGAACGACGTCCAGGCCGCGCGGGCCAACTGATCGGTCAGGCTGTCGAGGTACCAGGCGCCACCGGCCGGATCGGCGACGCGGCCCAGGTTGCTCTCCTCCATCAGGACGAGTTGGGTGTTGCGGGCTTGGCGGCGGGCGAAGGCGGTCGGCAGGCCGATCGCGTCAGTAAAAGCGTCCAGCACGATGGCGTCCGCGCCGCCGACCGCGCCGGCGAACCCGGCCGAGGTCAGGCGCAGCAGGTTCGTCCAGGCGTCGGCCTTGGCCAGCATGCGCCGCGATGAACGGGCCTCGATCGTGGGGGCGACGGTGACGCCGCACGACTCGGTGAGCCGCGCCCAGATGGCCTTGGCCGCGCGCACCTTGGCGACGCCGGTGAAGTACTCGCCGTCCAGGCTGACGCCCAGGACGATGCGGCCGAACGCCTCGTTAGTCGTCTGGCCCGAGCGGACCAGCGCCTTGGCGTAGGCCAGGGCGCTGGCTGTCATCAGGGCCAGTTCCTCGACGTTGGAGCCGCCTGCCTCATGCGCGGCGCGGCCGGTGGCCAGGAACAGGCTGGCCTTGGCGTAGGTCGTCGACAGGCGGCTGGCCACCGTCGCGGCGTTGAAGACATGGCTCTCGATCGGGCCGGGACTGTCGCCCGCCTGGGCGAAGGCCGTCAGCGGATCGAGGTGGAAGGCGAGGGGGGCGTTCGGCGCGGCCTTGGCCAGGGTCGCCAGCCAGTCGGCGGCCTTCGGGCCGAGGAAACCCGCGTCCAGCGCGACGGGCGCGAGATCCAGCAATACGCCCGACAGGGCCTTGCCCAGGTCATCGGCCGAGCCGACCGCGACGCCGTTCGCGCCGGTCGGATCGATCTGTAGCAGCACCGAGGCCGCGCCGCCTTCGAGGTCGGTCAGCACGTCCTTGGCCGCCCGCGTGGGATCGGGATGGGCCGAACGCATCCGCAGATCCCAGGGGCGATGCGTGTCCCGCGCGCGCAGGTCACGCGCCACGGCGACGCCGTCTTCGGCGGTATAGAGCGGCTGGATCGTCAGGCCGTCCGGCGTCGTGACGGTGAGCGCGTCCTCGAAGCTTTGACCCTTCAGGGTCTTCTCGACCAGGGCCATCCAGCGCGCGCGCGTCGCCGCATCGCCTTGGGCGCCGAAGTCCTCGGCCAGGGGCGTCATCGCCTCGGTCAAAGCGTCTCTCTCCTGCACTGCAGCATTTTTGTATTTTCGACCGTGATGCGCCCCTGCCGCTACGGCCGTCAAGCCTTGCATCCGGGCCAAACAGTTGTTTAAGCTGATCGCTGATCAGATATTCGGCGTCTCAAGCCGAACTCCAAAGGGGAGCTTCTTCATGGCCCTGCCGCCGATCCTGCGCGACCGCCTGCGCCTTCCGGTCGTCGCCTCGCCGCTGTTCATCATCAGCAACCCGGACCTGGTGATCGCCCAGTGCAAGGCGGGCATCGTCGGCTCGTTCCCGTCGCTGAACGCGCGCCCGCTGTCGCAGCTGGACGAATGGCTGGCCCGCATCACCGAGGAACTGGCGGCCTGGGACAAGGCCAACCCGGACATGCCGTCCGCGCCGTTCGCGGTGAACCAGATCGTCCACAAGACGAACAACCGCCTCGAAGACGACATCGCCATGTGCGTGAAGTACAAGGTCCCGCTGGTCATCACCTCGCTGGGCGCCCGGGAGGACGTGAACCAGGCGATTCACTCGTATGGCGGCATCACCCTGCATGACGTCATCACCGACCGCTTCGCCCGCAAGGCGATCGAGAAGGGCGCCGATGGCCTGATCCCGGTCGCCGCCGGCGCCGGCGGCCACGCCGGCACGCTGTCGCCGTTCGCGCTGATCCAGGAGATCCGCCAGTGGTTCGACGGTCCGGTCGCGCTCTCCGGCTCGATCGCATCGGGCCGCTCGATCCTGGCCGCCCAGGCCATGGGCGCGGACCTTGCCTATGTTGGCTCGGCCTTCATCGCCACGAAGGAAGCCAACGCGGTCGAGGGCTACAAGCAGATGATCGTCGACAGCAAGGCCGACGACATCTTGTATTCGAACCTCTTCACCGGCGTGCACGGCAACTATCTGCGGCCGTCGGTCATCAATGCGGGTCTGGATCCGGACAACCTGCCGGAAAGTGATCCGTCGAAGATGAACTTCGGCTCGGGCGGCAACCAGGAAGCCAAGGCCTGGCGCGACATCTGGGGCTGCGGCCAGGGCATCGGCGCCATCGACAACGTGCTGACCGCCGGCGAACTCGTCGCCAAGTTCGCGGCGGAGTATGAGCAAGCCAAGGCTGAATTGGCTGCGAAAACCGCCTTTACTGCCGGAAAACACTTGGCTTTCGCCGCCGAGTAGACAGGCGGATCACGGGGACGGAGCCGGCTTCGTCCCCGCGCGTCTCGACGGCCCGATGCTGGGAGCGGATTTCAACCCCGCTCCCGGAGCCGCCCATGTTCGACGACGTCACACCCCGCCTCGGCCTGCCCTATGTGGTCGCCGCCCAGGCCCAGAAGCATATCCCCATCAATGAAAGCCTCGCCCGGCTGGACGGCCTCGTCCAACTGGCCGTCGAAAGCCGCGCGGTCGTGGCGCAGCCCGCCAGTCCCGTCGCGGGCGGCGTCTGGATCCTCCCTGACAACGCCACCGGCGCGGCTTGGGCGGGTCAGCCGGCGGGAACCCTGATGCGTTTCGAGTCCGGCGCTTGGGAGCCCTTGGGCCCCACCGAAGGCGTGCTGGCCTGGGTTAAGGACGAGAACCAGATGGTCGCCTTCGACGGCACGGCCTGGGCTCCGCTGTCGGAGACGTTCCGCAGCACCGTCGCCGCGACCTCGCCGAGTCAGGCCAACACTCGACTTGAGATTCTCGAGCAGGAGGTGACGCTGTCGGGCGCGTCGACAGCGACCACCATCGTCATCCCTAACCGCGCCATCGTCCTGGCGGTGTCGACCCGGACCACGGTCGCGATCACTGGCGCGGCCTCCTACAACTGTGGCGTCGCGGGCGAGGCCAGTAAGTTCGGCGGCTCGCTGGGCGTGGCCAAGAATGCGAGCAACATCGGTGTCGTGGGGCCGACCGCCTATTACGCCGATACGCCGGTGGTGCTGACGGCCGTCGGCGGCAATTTTGTCGGTGGCAAGGTGCGCGTAGCCATCCACGTCCTGCGCTGCGACGCGCCGGCCTCTGTCTGAACCCTCCCCCTTGATGGGGGAGGGCAGGGTGGGGGTGATCTACGGCCTATGTGGCTGGCCGGCCGCATCACTCCCATCCCCGACCCTTCCCCCATCAAGGGGGAAGGGAGATTGACCTGATCCTCTTCAACCGCTAAACGCCGCCCACCTTTGGGGAGTAGCCGCCCGCGCCTATCAGCGGGCCCCGCCGTCAACACACTTGCTGCTTCGGGAGCATGGCGCGGGGAAGGGAAGCGGACTTTGAGCTTCCTTGGCGAGACCAATGGCGCCGATCGTCATCCGGGCCGGGTGGGGTATCGACGCTATTGGCATGCGCCCGGCCCGAGGACTGTTTCATGGAAAGCCTGTTCGTCTCGACCCTCGTCGTGGCCATCGCCGAGATCGGCGACAAGACCCAGCTTCTGGCCATCATCCTAGCCACACGGTTCAAAAAGCCGATCCCGATCATCATGGGCATCCTGGTGGCGACCCTCGCCAACCACGCCCTGGCCGCTACGGCGGGCTACTGGGTGTCGGACTTCCTGAGCGGAGTTTGGTTCAGGTGGGCGATCGCCATCTCGTTCATCGCGATGGCCGCCTGGGCGCTAATCCCCGACAAGGCCGATGACGAGGATGCGCCTAGCGCGGGTCGCTACGGCGTGTTCCTGACCACCACGATCGCCTTCTTCCTGGTCGAAATGGGCGACAAGACTCAGATCGCCACCGTCGCCCTGGGGGCCAAGTTCCATTCGATCGCCTGGGTCGCCGCCGGCACGACGCTGGGCATGATGCTGGCCAACGTTCCGGCCGTCTATCTGGGCGAGGCGGCGACCAAGGTCGTGCCGCTGAAGTACGTGCGCATCGGCGCGGCGGTGATCTTCCTTCTGTTGGGGTTGTGGGGGATCGCCGAGGCTTCCGGCCTCTTGAAATAGCCTCTAAACCCGAACTCCCCGGCGAATGCCGGGGCCCAGATCATAAGGCTGTTTGGCGCCAGGTTGTTGGAGCGCATCGGCTGCATCTCGGTCCCGGCATTCGCCGGGGAGGATCGGATTCTATGGGGACGTCGATGACCGCTCGCGGCTGGGAGTTCTGGATCGACCGGGGCGGCACCTTCACCGACATCGTCGCGCGTCGGCCCGATGGTTCGCTGGTGACCCACAAACTGCTGTCGGAAAATCCGGAGCACTATGCCGACGCCGCCGTGGCGGGTGTCCGAGCGCTCCTGCCTGATGGCGCGCGCATCGATGCTGTGAAGATGGGAACGACCGTCGCCACCAACGCCCTCCTGGAGCGCAAAGGTGAGCCGACGGTCCTGGCCATCACCAAGGGGCACGCCGACGCCCTGCGGATCGGTTACCAGGCGCGGCCCAAACTGTTCGAACGCCATATCGTCAAGCCTGAGGCGCTCTACGACCGCGTCGTCGAGATCGACGAGCGGGTGAGTGTCGAAGGCCAGGTGCTCCGTCCGTTGGACGAAGACGCTGCGCGGCGCGACCTGCAAGCCGCCTACGACGCCGGGTTCCGCGCCGTGGCGATCGTGCTGCTGCATGGCTTCCGCTTCACCGAGCACGAGGCGCGGGTCGGGACGATCGCTCGCGAGATCGGCTTTTCCCAGGTTTCGGTCAGCCACGAGGTCAGCCCTCTGATGAAGCTGGTCGGCCGCGGCGACACCACAGTGGTCGACGCCTATCTGTCGCCGATCCTGCGGCGCTATGTCGACCAGGTCGCCGGCGCGCTGGGCCATGACACGCGGCTGCTGTTCATGCAGTCCAACGGCGGCCTGACCGATGCACGGGCCTTCCGGGGCAAGGACGCCATCCTGTCGGGTCCCGCCGGCGGCGTCGTCGGCATGGCGCGGACGGCGGCACAGGCCGGGTTCGACCGGATCATCGGCTTCGACATGGGCGGCACCTCGACCGATGTCTGCCACTATGCCGGCGCGTACGAGCGGGCCTTCGAGACCGTCGTGGCGGGCGTGCGGATGCGTGCGCCGATGATGAACATCCACACGGTGGCGGCGGGCGGCGGCTCGATCTGCAGCTTCGACGGCGCGCGGCTGCGGGTGGGACCGGCCTCGGCCGGCGCGGTTCCGGGGCCGGCGGCCTATCGCCGGGGCGGGCCGCTGACGGTCACCGACTGCAACGTCATGCTGGGCAAGCTGCGGCCCGAGTTCTTCCCGAAGGTGTTTGGCCCGAGCGCCGATCAGCCGCTCGACGTCGCGGCCGTCACGCGCGGCTTCGAGGCCATGGCGGCTCAGATCACCGCCGCGACCGGCCGCGCGATGACCCCGCAGGAGGTCGCGGAGGGGTTCGTCACCATCGCCGTAGAGAACATGGCCAAGGCCGTGCGACAGATCTCGATCCAGCGCGGCTACGATGTCACCCGCTATGTGCTGGCCTGCTTCGGCGGAGCAGGCGGGCAGCACGCCTGTCTCGTGGCCGACGCCCTGGGCATGACCAAGGTGATGATCCACCCCTTCGCCGGGGTGCTTTCGGCCTATGGCATGGGCCTGGCGGACCTGCGACTGATCCGCGAGGAGACGGTCGAGCGACCTCTGGACGAGGCCGATGATCTGGCCGAGCGCGCGCGCCGCCTCGGCGCCGAGGCGGAAGCCGCGCTGCGTGCGCAGGACGTTCCGATGGCGTCGCTCGAGACCGTGGCGAGCTTGCGGGTCAAGTACGCCGGCACGGACACGCCGCTGGTCGTGCCGTTCGACGATCGCGTTCAAGAGGCCTTCGAGGACCTACACCAGCGCCGCTTCGGCTTCACCTCGCCGACGACGCCGCTGGTCGTCGAGACCCTGTCGGTCGAGGCGATCGGTCATGCAGATTCGGGCGAGCCCCCAAGCTTCGGCGCTAGCGCTGAGGGGGGCGCACCGACGCCGCTGGCGACGGTCGAGGCGCGGATGGCGGGTGAGGTCCGCGCCACGCCGGTGTTTGACCGGGAGGCTCTGGTGGTTGGCGCCGAGGTCCCAGGGCCTGCGATCATCCGCGAAGCCACAGGCACGACGGTGGTCGAGCCCGGCTGGGGCGCGCGCGTCGACGCGCAACTGAACCTCGTCCTGGAACGGACCATCGCCCTGCCCAGCCGCAAGGCCATCGGCACGGACGCCGATCCGGTGATGCTGGAGGTGTTCAACAACCTCTTCATGGCCGTGGCCGAGGAGATGGGCTTCGCGCTGCAGAACACCGCCTATTCGGTGAACATCAAGGAGCGGCTGGACTTCTCGTGCGCTCTGTTCGATCGCGACGGAAACCTGATCGCCAACGCCCCGCACATGCCCGTGCACCTGGGCTCGATGGGCGACAGCGTGCGGGCGATCCGCGAGGCGCGGCGGGACGATGGTCGAGGCATGCTGCCCGGCGACGTCTATATGTTGAACGCGCCCTACAATGGCGGCACGCACCTGCCGGATGTGACGGTGGTCATGCCGGTGTTTGACGCGGAGGGCGCGCTTCGCTTCTACGTCGCCGCGCGCGGTCACCAGGGCGACATCGGCGGGATCACCCCAGGGTCCATGCCGCCCAGCAGCCGCACCGTCGAGGAAGAGGGGGTTCTGATCGAGAACTTCCTGCTGGTGGAGGGCGGACGCTTCCTTGAGGCCGAGACGCGGGCCCTGCTGGCCTCGGGTAAGTGGCCCGCTCGCAATCCCGATCAGAACATCGGCGACCTCAAGGCCCAGATCGCGGCCTGCGCGCGCGGCGCCGAGGCCCTGACGGGGATGGTCGCCGAGTTCGGCTTGGACGTGGTCGAGGCCTATATGGCGCACGTCCAGGACAACGCCGAAGAGGCTGTCCGGCGCGTGCTGGCGACGATGACGAGCGGGGCGTTCGCTTACGAACTGGATGACGGGGCGGTGGTCAAGGTCGCGATCACGGTCGACCAGGTCGCCCGCACGGCCCGTGTCGACTTCACCGGCACTAGCGATCAGGTCCCGACCAACTTCAACGCCCCGGCCTCCATCTGCCGGGCGGCGGCGCTCTATGTCTTCCGCACCCTGGTCGACGACGAGATCCCGATGAACGACGGCTGCCTGCGGCCGGTCGAACTGGTGATCCCGGAAGGCTCCATGCTGCGGCCGCGCTACCCGGCGGCGGTGGTTGCGGGCAATGTCGAGACCAGCCAGGTAGTGGTCGACGCCCTCTATGGCGCGCTTGGCGTGATGGCCGCAGCGCAGGGGACGATGAACAACTTCACCTTCGGCGACGATCGGCGGCAGTACTACGAGACCATCTGCGGCGGCTCTGGCGCAGGCCCGGACTTCGCCGGAACCGACGCCGTGCAAACCCATATGACCAACAGCCGCCTGACCGACCCCGAGGTGCTGGAGGCTCGTTATCCGGTTCTGGTCGAGGCGTTCTCGATTCGGCGCGGCTCGGGCGGCGCGGGCGCGAACCGGGGGGGAGACGGCGTGGTGCGTCGGATCGGGTTCCGAGAGCCGATGACGGCGACCCTGTTGTCCAACCGCCGCCGCGTTGCGCCGTTCGGGCTGCACGGCGGGGAGGCGGGGGCTCTGGGATCTGCGCGGGTCGAGCGCGCCGATGGTCAGGTTCAAGCACTGAGCGCGACCGACCTCGTAGCGGTGAAGCCGGGCGATACGATTGTTATCGAAACGCCGGGCGGCGGCGGCTGGGGTAAGGCGTGATGGCGCGAGCGTCGGTTCTTTTTGTCTGTATGGGGAATATCTGTCGCTCGCCCTTGGCGGAGGGGGCGTTTCGCGCCGAGGCGGAGCGTCTCGGGCTCGATGTCGCCGCCGATAGCGCCGGCACGGGCGGCTGGCACAAGGGCGAGGCGCCGGACGCCCGGGCGATCGCCGTCGCGCGTCGCAACGGCGTCGATATCAGCGGCCTGCGGGCGCGCCAGGTACGGGCCGAAGACTTCCGGACCTTCACGCACATCTACGCGCTGGACCACGACAACCTGCGTGGCCTGCACAACGTCGCGCCATCGGATGCGACGGCCGAGGTGGGACTGTTGCTGAACCTGGTGGAAGGCCATGCAGGACGGGCCGTGGCCGATCCCTACTATGGCGACGAGACGGCGTTTGACGTGACCTGGACCGACGTCGTCATGGCGGCCCGGGCCCTGGCCCAGCGCCTCGTGGATGAAGGCTGGGCCTGAGCCTTTAGACTTAACCGCCGAACCCGCCCTTGAAGCCGCCGCTTTTGGCGTAGCTGCGCCCGCCGCCGAAGCCGCCGCGTGACACGACCGAGGTCCGCGTCTGGACCTTGGGCGGCGCGTTGCGGATCACGTCCGGCGGATCGATGCTGGTCTTGCTGATGACCGTCTTGCCGGTGCCGTAGTCGCGGCCGAGGCGTCCGCCCCAGGTGGAGTAATAACCCCCGCCGTCGCGATCATCCCGGCGGTACATGCCGGTCCCGCGATAGTAGCCGCCGCCGCCGTCCAACATGCGGCCGATCACGAAGCCGGCGAGCATGGGCCCAAAGAAGCTCTGCCCGTTCTCAGTGCGGGGTACGCAGTTCCCAGCCCCGTAGGCCTCTTCACACGTAGCGCGCGCATCGTAGCGCGGCGCCTTTTCGGCGTCGTCCTTTTGAGCGGCGGCCCAGGACGTTGCGCACTGTTCGTCGGAGACCTCGTTGGCCACCTGGCATTCGGCGAGGCTCTTGTAGCTGAACGCCTCGACCTGTTCGCCGCGGTTGGGATCCCAGCTCGCCTGGGGCGAGGGATCGTCGCAGCCGGCCAGGGTCAGCGACGCGGCGCCGGCCAGCATGGTGCTGAGCTTCAGCGAGTTGGAGCGTTTGCGAGGAGCGGTCATGACGAGATCCTCAGGTGGTCATGCAGGCGGCGTTGAGCAGGCCGACCGCGATGGAGATGCCCGCCAGATAGACGCCGACCGAGACCTCGCCGTTTTCGATGCGCGCCTTGACGTCGGGCAGGGCGACGAGGCGCACGCCGGTGAAGGCGGCGATCTGGATCACGCCGGCCAGGGTCGCCCAGGCGGCGAACTCGGGCAGGCTGACCGTGTGGCTGAGCGCCGAGGCCAGTGGCAACACGTAGCCGATCAAGGCGCCGGCCAGAGCGATGGCGGCCGCTGTGTTGCCTTGCCGGATCAAGGCCCGCTCGTTGTAAGGCGTCACCCATTGATAGACGTACTTGAAGGCGATGGTGAACAGGCCCGCGACCACGAAGGCCAGCAGGAAAGCCACCGCCCCTGCCTTGAAACCGATGAAGTCGAACATCTGATTGGCTCTCCCCAAGAAGGCCGTTCGACCGGCGCGTGGCGACCGGACGAGTGAATTGTCAAAGCTCAGGCTCGGAACTCGCCCACCGACAGCGGCAGGCCGATCATGGTCTCGTGGCTGACGTCCTTGCTGTCCTCGGGTTCGAGGGTCAGGGCGAGCAACAACTCGCGGCCGTCGCCGCCGAGCAGGTCTCGGTGGAACAGCATGGCTGTCTGGAAAAGGCGGCGGTCGGGCGTGTCCGCATCACGCGCGTAATAGACGTCTTCCCACAGGGTGACGGGTTCCTGTTGCTCGGCCTCGTCGCCAAACCAAAGTCGCGTGTAGGTCGGCAGGCCTTCAGGCTGAAACGTGCGCGACCGCAGGCGCTGGTTCCAAAGCTCCCGGTCCGCCCGATCGGCGGGGTACTCGCTGGCCCACGGCGCAAACAGTGTGAAATCGTTGGCCTTCTGCCCCTCACGGTCGTCCGACACGACCTGAAACAGGATTTCGTCGTCCGTGTAGAACCGGTGCACAAAGGCGCCGTCGTTCAACTGGATCAGACCCTGGGCGGTAATCTCCAGCGTATCGCGATCAAGGGCGAACTTGGTCTCTGCGCCCAGCCGCCGCCAGGTCAGCGGGTCCAGCACCACGGTCCGGCCGATGGTCACGTTGCGGATGATGGGCAGGGCGGGGCCGGAGGGTTGGTCCTTGCGGCCGAAGAGCTTTCCGAACATCGCGATCCGCGAGCCCTCGAATACTGGGCCGGGTCGCTTATCTGCAAGGCGACGCCGGGCTGCCGAAAGCGGGCTTGCTCTCGGGTGAAGTCAGTCGCAGGATGACGCCCAACGGTGGGTTGTCAAGCGTACATGTTATGCGTACATGTAACGGATGCCTGCTAAACAGACGAGAAGCGCCCAGGCCGCTCAAAGAACCCGAGCGTGGCGTGAAGCCCGTCGGAACGCCGGCTTCGTGAAAATCGAAGTTTGGGCGCCGGCGGCGTGCAAGCCCGACATTCTTTCAGCGGTGCAGGCCATCGTCGTGGAGTCGGTTCGTGGACCGGCGCTGCAGACCAATCCCCATCCCCCCAAGGGCGTCAGACACATGGACTCCGTTATCGACACCGCCTGGACCATCCACACCTTGCGCGATGCGCTGGTGGAAAGCGCGCTGGTGCGCGAGGACGAGATGACCGTGACGGTCGTCGAGGGCGTGGAGCCCGTGCTGATGGTGGTCATGCACGAGTTCGGCGACCTGCCGATCTATGTCAGCGGCGGCGCGCTGCAACTCGTGGTCTCGACCCTGCTGTGGGCCTGCGACGAGCAGAATGATCGCGCGGCGTTCAACGAGTTCCTGCTCAAGGCCCAGAAGATCGTGCCGCTGTCGAACTTCGGCATCACCACCGTCGAGGGCCGCGACTACTACGAGCTGATGGGCGAGATTTCGTCCAAGACGACCCTGCAGACGCTGGTCATCGAGCTGCGAACCCTGGCCGATAACGCCATCGCCGCCGCCAGCGACCTGCGCGATTCCTTCGAAAAGAGCCGCAGCGCGGCCGCCTAAACGACAGAGACCGGAGAACTTCGAATGTCGATCTGGAGCAAGCTCTCGGCCCTGTTCCGCGGCGCGGCGCATGATGGCGCGCAGACCGTGGTGGACGCCAACGCCCTGCGCATCCTGGACCAGGAGATCCGCGACGCCGACACTGCGCAGGGCAAGGCCCGAGACGAGCTGGCCAAGCTGGTCGCGCGCCGCCGTTCGCTGGAGACCGAGGTCGCCCAGCTGACCGACCAGTCGCGCAAGTATGAGTCTTCAGCCCGCGCGGCGATGAGCAAGGGCGATCAAGCCCTGGCCCTCGAAGTCGCGCAGCGTATCGCCGACCTCGAAAAGGATGCGGGGCAGAAGTCGACTCAAATGAACGAGCTGCGCGCGGCTGAGGAAAAGCTGCGCACGGTGATCGCCCAGACCGACACCAAGGTTGAGGCGCTGCGTCGCGAGATCGAGATCGTCAAGGTCAACGAAAGCGTCCAGAAGGCCCAGGCCGCCGTCATCTCGCGCGCGGGCTCGGCCAGCGGCGTGGTCGGCTCGGCCGCTGACAGCCTCAAGCGCATCAAGGAGCGCCAGGCGGTCCGCGAGGAGCAGTTCCGACTGCACAACGAGGCTGAGGACCGCAAGACGGGCGCCGACCTGGACGCCAAGCTGGCGGCGGCGGGCATCCTGCCCGGCGGCGGCGGGGCCGAAGACGTTTTGGCGCGTTTGATGGCCCCCAAGGACGAAGCCCTGCCGGCCCCGATGCTGGCCATCGAGGACAAGCAAAAGGTCGGTCGGGACGGCTCGAACGCCTGATGCGTCGTCTGACCCTCAAGCCTCGGCGGGACTGGAAGTTCAAGGCCGAGGCGGTCGGCTTCACCTGGCATCACGCCGACGGCCGTCGCTATTGGGACGAGCGTGCGGCCTACGCCTTCACGCTCGAAGAGGTCGAAGGCCATCTGGAGCCCGCGACCGAGACTCTGCACAAGCTCTGCCTGGACCTAGTCGACGACGCCGTCAAAAGCGACGCCCTGATGGCCCGGCTGCAGATCCCGGAAGACGCCCGCGACTTGGTCGCCGCCTCCTGGAAGGCCCGCGATCCGTCGCTCTATGGTCGGTTCGACTTCTTCTACGACGGGGGCGGGCCGCCCAAGCTCTACGAGTACAACGCCGACACGCCGACCAGCATCTATGAAGCGGGCGTGTTCCAGTGGCTTTGGCTGGAGGACATGATCCAGCAGGGCGCGCTGCCGGACTCGACGGATCAGTTCAACAGCCTGCACGATCAGCTCGCCGAGCGGTTCGAGGCGATCTTTCCGAATGGAGGGTTTGTCCACTTCGCCAGCGATCCGGATTTCGTCGAGGACCGCCAAACCGTGCGCTTCCTGGAGGACATGGGGCGGCTGGCGGGGCTTGAACCGAAGTTTGTGCCGACGACGGCGATTGGGCTCGACGCGGACGGCCGCTTCGTGGACCAGGACAACTACATCATCGGCGCGCTGTTCAAGCTGTACGCCTGGGAGGACATGCTCCGGGAGCCGTACGCGGCCAACATCGCGGCGTCGAAGACCTTGTTTCTCGAGCCGCCCTGGAAGGCGGTCCTGTCGAACAAGGCGATGCTCCCGCTGTTGTGGGAGCGGCATCCGGGGCACCCCAACCTGCTGGAGACCTATTTCGACGACGACCCCAAGGTTGAGCGGCTGGGGGCCAGCTACGCCCGCAAGCCGCTGTTTAGCCGGGAGGGCGCGAACATCGAGCTGTGGAAAGATGGCCGCAAGGGCCGGGTGCTCGACCAGGGCTACGGCGCGGAAGGCTGGATCCGTCAGGCGCTGAAGCCGCCGCCCAAGTTCGGCGTGAACTATCCGGTGATCGGCTCGTGGGTCATTGGCGAGCAGCCCGCCGGCGTCGGCGTGCGCGAGGATCGTGGCCGCGTGACCCGCGACCGCTCGCGGTTCATTCCGCACATCATCGAAGGTTAGAGCGCGCGGAGGATCCGAACGGCCTCCGCGACCGCCGCCTGATCGGTGTCGCGCAGTTCGGGCGGCACGAAGCCCATCGCGCCCAGCTTCGAACCCGGTTCGGCGCCCGGGATCGGGCCGCCGAACGAGCCGTGGACTTCGCGGACCCCCGTGCGGCGGACAAGTTCGGCGATGTTTCCAGGCCTGACCCCTGCGCCGGCCAGGATGCCGATGCGGCCGGCGGCCTGTTCGACCAGAGCAGCGATCTGTTCCGCGCCGGCCTCGGCGGTCAGGGCGCCGCCGGAGGTCAGGACGCGCTCGAAGCCCATCTCGACGGCGATCTCCAGCGCTTCAGACATGTCGGGAACCAGATCGAACGCCCGGTGCAGCGTCATGCCCATGCCGTCCGCCTGCCGCACCAGCGTACGGAGGGCTTCGAGATCTAGGGAGCCGTCGGCGCGGTTGGCCCCGATCGCAACACCGCCCAAGCCGTAGCGCCGGGCTGCATCGATATCGCGTCGCATCGCATCGAGGTCGCCGTCGTCGTAGCAAAAGTCGCCGTTGCGCGGCCGGATCATCGGATAGACCGGGATCGACGCCGAGGCGGCCTGAGCCATCAGTCCGGGCGCCGGCGTCAGGCCCTGAAGCGTCAGGGCGGCGCAAAGTTCGATCCGATCAGCGCCGCCGGCGATCGCCGCCGCCAATCCAGCGGGCGTATCCACGCAGACTTCGAGAAGAACGCGCTTGGCGGTCATGGTCAGCTCCAGGCCATGCTACGGATTCGCTCCGGCTTTCTTGGAGCATACGGATGTTGAATCGTAGAGGTCTGATCGGCGCGTCTCTCGCTGGTTCTGCGATGTTGGGTGCTGCCGGGGCGCGCGGCGCCGAAGGAGCCCTGCGGTTGGTCGGGCCCGGCGTCATCTCGACCTGGGACTTTGGCGTCGCGGCGAACCAGGCGGCCTGGGCGGTGCTGTCGGCAGGCGGTCGCGCTTTGGACGCCGTCGAGGCGGGCGCGCGGGTTCCCGAGCAGGACCTGAAGAACCACAGCGTCGGACGCGCCGGCTATCCCGACCGGGACGGCCACGTGTCGCTGGACGCGTGCATCATGGACGAGCTGGGCAACTGCGGCGCTGTCGCGGCGCTGGAGCATATCGCGCACCCGATCTCGGTGGCGCGTCGCGTGATGGAAAAGACACCCCACGTCATGCTGGTCGGCGCCGGCGCGCTGCAGTTCGCCCTGGAGCAGGGCTTCCCCCACGAGGAGCTTCTGACGGCGGAGTCTCGCGCCGCCTGGGAAACGTGGAAAAAGGACGCCAAGTATCAGCCGCGCGCCAACAGCGAGGTGTCGGACTACGGCAAGACCACCGGTCAGCTCGGCACGCCGGGTGGGGCCGGCAATCACGACACCATTGGGATGCTGGCCATCGACGCCAAGGGCAATATCGCCGGCGCCTGCACCACCAGCGGCATGGCCTGGAAGATGCGGGGTCGCGTCGGTGACAGTCCGATCATCGGCGCGGGTCTCTATGTCGACAACGATGTGGGCGGCGCGACCTCCACGGGCGTCGGCGAGGAAGTGATCCGCAACGTCGGCAGCTTCCTGGTGGTGGAGCTGATGCGCCAGGGCCGCTCACCCGAGGCGGCGTGCCGCGAGGCTGTCGAGCGGATCCTCAAGAAGAAGCCTCACGCCAAGGACATCCAGGTCGGCTTCCTGGCCGTCAATAAAGCAGGCGAAGTAGGGGCCTGGGCGATCCAGTCCGGATTTAGCTACGCGGTGTGCGACGGTCGCAAACAGGACCTGCTCGTCCCCGGCAAGGCTACCCACTCAGCGCCTCGGTAAAGTGGATAGGCGAACGGATAACGCGGTTATAGCGTGCCGGTCCCAATCAGGAGGAGACCGCCATGTGCGATGACGAAATCCATCCCGGCCTCATTCAGGATCCGACGATCTCGCGCCGCAGGTTCGGCCTGCTGACCGCCGCGCTGACCGGCGTGGCCACGGTCGCGTACGCCGACGACTCCGTCGTCGAGAAGGATGTCGAGGTGAAGACGCCGGACGGCCTGGCGGATGCGGTGCTGTTCCACCCCAAGGGGAAGGGCAAGTGGCCGGCGGTGCTCGTATGGCCCGATATCTGGAGCCTGCGCCCGGTCTTCCGCCAGATGGCTCGTCGCCTGGCCTCGTCGGGCTATGTCGTCCTGGTCCCGAACCTCTACTACCGGACCAAGAAGGCGCCGGTGATGGAGGGGGCGATGAGCTTCGCCAATCCGCAGGATCGCGAGACGATCTCGGCCCTGGCCCGGACCGTCACGCCGACCACCGCAGTGACCGACGCGATCGCCTTCGTCGCCTATCTCGACGCCCAGCCGCAGACCAACAAGGCCAAGCGGGTGGGCGTTCAGGGCTATTGCATGGGCGGCCCGCTGGCTTTCCGCACCGCCGGCGCGAACCCCTCGCGGATCGGCGCCGTGGCCAGCTTCCACGGTGGCGGGTTGACCGCCGAAGGCCCTGACAGCCCGCAGCTGCTGATCCCGAAGACGAAGGCCAACTATCTGGTCGCCGTCGCGGATAATGACGACAAGCGCGACCCGGCGTCGAAGGATAAGCTCAAGGCGGCTTTCGCCGAAGCGAAGATCAAGGCGACGGTCGAGGTCTATGTGGGCGCCAACCACGGTTGGACCGTCCCGGGCAGCCAGGCCTACAACGAGCCTGCGGCCGAGAAGGCCTGGGCCGAGCTGCTTACGCTTTACAAGACGTCGCTGGGCTAAAGTCTCCGCCAGGCTTGGGTGGTGTCCCTCAAGCCTGGCCACCATGTCGGCCCGCGCGCTTTAAACGTCGCGCCGGTCTAGTCGGCTGCGCGCAGCGCGCGCACGGCCAGGGCCGCCTGGGTGCGGTTCTGGACGTTGAGCTTGCGCATCAACGCCGTCATGTGCGCTTTGACCGTGGCCTCGGCGATCCCGAGGTCATAGGCGATCTGCTTGTTGAGGCGTCCTGAGTTCACGCCCTCAAGGACTTTCAGCTGGGTGGGGGTCAGTCCGCCCAGCACCGTGCTCACGTCTCGGTCGGCGGCGCGGATTTCCATCGTCATTCCCGAACCCCTCTGTCTCCACCCAGAGGCCTCGCGGCCTCGCGTCCGCTGCTTGTTTGCTCGCCCAGGCGTGGGCGATTCCGGATCGTCACGATTATGGATGCTCTATCTGTCAGACAAATTCAAGGGTCTAAGGAAATGTTCGCGCGAACATTTCCCTAAAGCGCCTGTAAGGCGGAAAATCTGTCATACAGGTTTTGTGACCTCGGCAGCCGAAAGCGGGCGAGGACGCGCCGGCCCTTTGCCTACGGCGCAAACGGCCCGATGGTGTGAGGCGAGGGAGATGCGCATGAGCGAAGGCCGTCTGGCGGATCGTGCCTATACGGGCATTGTCGAGCTGATTAATCGCGATGGTCTTGAGACGGGCGATCGTCTGCCGTCGGAGGCGCGTCTGGCGGAGATGTTCGGCATGTCGCGCGCGGTGATCCGCGAGGCGCTTGTACGTCTCGCCGCAGACAGCATCACCGAGGCGCGCCGGGGGGCGGGCTCGTACGTCAAGAACCGCCCCTCCGACAGGCTCGGCGCCTATATGCCGCTTTCCGAGCTGCCGGCGACGCTGGGCAGCTATGAGGTGCGGTTCGTGTTGGAGGCCGAGGCGGCGCGTCTGGCGGCCGTGCGGCGCTCGCCTGAGGAAATGGGGCTGATCGAGGCGGCGTTGGAAGATTTGCGGGCGGCGCTTTTGTCCAGCGCTCCCGCCCATGTCGAGGACATGGAGCTGCACCGCCGGATCGTGCGCGCCACGGCCAACCCGGCCTTCCTTGTCGCATTCGAAGCGCTGGAGGCCGACGTGGACAAAATCATGCGCGCCGGTGTCGATATCTCGCGATCACGGCCGCCGGAAGTCATCCGCGAGATGATGCGCGAGCACGAGATGATCGTGGACGCGATCCGGGCTCAGGACGGCGACAGCGCGGCGCTGGCCATGCGTTGGCATCTATCCTGCGGGCGAAAGCGGCTGATGCCCTAGGCTGGAGCGTGGGCGATCGTTCACCGCCGCGCGCGTCAGCCAGGCCTCGACCCGTTCGCAAAGCTCCTCCGGCGAAACGGTTGTCTCCAGGCAGAGCACCGGCTCGTTTGCCCCGGGGCGTTCCAGAGTCGCCAACTGACTGCGCAGCAGACTGGCCGGCATGTAGTGGCCAGCGCGCTGGGTGAGGCGTCTGACCAGCTCGTCGGGCTCAGTTTCCAGCAGAACGAAGCGGGTCGGGGCGTCGATCGCCGTAACAAGGCGCTCGCGATAATCGCGCTTCAGGGCCGAGCAGGCGGCGACCGCGATACCGCCGGAGCGGACAGCCTCGCCGACGGCGGCGCCCAGGCGATCGAGCCAGGGCCAGCGGTCGTCGTCGTCCAGCGGACGGCCGGCGCGCATCTTGGCGATCGCGGCGGGGTCATGGAATGCGTCGCCTTCAAGGAACCGACAGCCCAGCCTTTGGGCGAGCAGGCTCCCTAAGGTCGATTTTCCGCTGCCGCTCACGCCCATGGCGATCACGGCGAGCTTGGGCGACGCAAGGGAGCTTGATGGCGGCGACAATCGGCGTCCCTGGAGTTGGCGGGGCGGCAAGCGTGTCGACAAGGCGACACGCCGGGTTCGGTCAGGATTTCTACCGGCGCAGCAGCAGCGGGTAACTAAGACCATGGTCGTGGGTGGTGGCGACCGTTCCCGGCTCTATCAATCCCTGAGGCAGTTCTTGGGGTGCGAGATGAGAGCGATCCTGTTGGCGGCGTTCCTGGCTACGGCCAGTCCCACGGCTCTGGCCTTCGCGGCGGATTCCGTCTTTTCCGCTGCGCCGGAGGAACCGCGCGCGATCACGGTCAAGGCTATCGGCGATGGCCGGTCGGATGATACCGACGCCATCCAGAGTGCGCTCAGCGCGGCGCGCGACAAGACCGGGCACGGGCTGGTCTTGCTGCCCTCAGGTCGCTACCGGCTGACCCGCAGCCTGCTGGTCCCGCCGGGCGTTCGCGTGTTTGGCGTCGGCCCCACGCGCCCCGTCCTGCTGCTCGGCGCTAAGACGCCAGGGTTTCAGGAAGGCGTTGGAACCATGGTCATTTTCACCGGCGACGACCAGTACGCGGTTGGTGACATACCCGTACCAGTCCCGACCGCCCGGCCCGCCGACGCGAAGGTCCGTGACGCTAATTCGGGCACCTTCTACTCGTCGATGAGCAACATCGACATCGAGATCGGCGAGGGCAATCCGGCCGCGGCGGGCGTTCGGTTCCGCATGGCCCAGCACGCCTTTCTCAGCCACATGGAGTTCCGGATCGGATCGGGTTTCGCCGGGGTCTATCAGGCGGGGAACGTCATGCAGGACGTCCACTTCCGGGGCGGTCGGTACGGCATCATCACCGAAAAGACCTCGCCGGCCTGGCAGTTCACCTTGATGGACTCCACCTTCGACGGCCAGCGCGACGCGGCGATCCGGGAGCACGAGGTCGACCTCACCCTGATCAATGTCGCCATCAGGAACACGCCCGTCGGGATCGATATCGACCGGGGCTATAACGACAGCCTGTGGGGCAAGAATGTCCGCTTCGAGAACGTCTCCAAGGCCGGCGTCGTCATCTCCAGCGAAGACAACGTCTTCACCCAGGTCGGCTTCGACAACGCCGTCGCCGCCAACACCCCGACCTTCGCCCGCTTCCGCGATAGCGGCCGCACCGTGGCGGGGAAGGGAAGGGCGTATCGGGTGGGATCCTTCACCTACGGCCTGACTTTGCCGGGCCTTGGCCAGATGGGCGAGTACAAGACCTTTGCCGACATCGCGCCGCTCAAGGCGCTGCCTCCGCCCTCGGCGCCCGCCTTGCGGTCGACGCCGCCGATGCGCGAGTGGACCAACGTCAAGACGCTGGGCGTCAAGGGCGACGGCGTCACCGATGACACCGCCGCGCTGCAAAAGGCGATCGACAGCCACCGGGTGCTCTATTTGCCGTTCGGCTTCTACCGGGTCTCCGACACCCTGAAGCTGGGGCCGGACACCGTGCTGATCGGGCTGCACCCGGCGCTGGCCCAGTTGGTCATTCCCGACAACAACCCGCGCCACGCAGGTGTCGGCGCGGTCCGCCCCATCCTGGAAAGCCCAAAGGGCGGCGACAACATCATCTCGGGCATCGGCCTGTTCACAGGGCGGATCAACCCGCGCGCCTCGGCGCTGCTGTGGCGTTCGGGGGAGAACTCGCTGGTCACCGACGTCAAGATCATGGGCGGCGGCGGCACGCCTACCGCCGACGGCAAGCCCTTGAGCGCGGCCCAGGCGCGCAGCGGCGACCCCGTGGCCGACGGGCGCTGGGACGCCCAGTATCCCAGCATCTGGGTGACCGATGGCGGCGGCGGGACTTTCGCCAATGTCTGGAGCCCGAACACCTTCGCCTCGGCGGGTTTCTACGTCAGCGACACCAAGACCCCAGGACGTGTCTATGAGGTGTCGGTCGAGCACCACGTCCGCAATGAGTTCGTGCTCGACAATGTGGAGAACTGGGAGTTCCTCGCGCCCCAGACCGAACAGGAGGTCGGCGACGGACCGGACGCGGTCTCGCTGGAGGTGCGCAACTCGCGCAACATCCTGTTCGCCAACTATCACGGCTATCGGGTGACGCGATCGTATCATCCGGCCGAGACGGCGGTGAAGCTGTTCAACTCCACCGACATCCGCTTCCGCAATGTTCACATCAACGCCGAGAGCGGTGTGGCGCTGTGCGACGAGCACGGCTGCGGGACCTATCTCCGCGCCAGCAAGTTCCCCTTCGAAAACGCCATCCAGGACAAGACCCGCAAGCTGGAGGTGCGCGAGCGCGAGTTTGCGGTTCTCGACGTGACCGGCGCGCCGTCCCCCGGCGTGACGCCAGCGGCGGATCCGCGCGTGAAGAAGCTCGAGACCGGCTTCTGGTCCATCTCCGGCGCGGCCGTCGGAGCGGATGGGGCGCTCTATTTCATCGAGAAGCGCTTCCAGCGAATCTACCGCTGGACCGAGGCCAAGGGCGTGGAGATCGTGCGCGACCAGTCCCTGGACCCGACCAATCTGGCCGTCGATCGCTCCGGCAATCTGCTGGTCGTGTCCTCGCATGGACCCGACACCAGCGTCTATTCGATCGACCCGCGCGGTCCGCACGATCAGGTCACGATGATCGCGCCGACCGCCTGGGCGACGGATAAGCAGGCGCTGACCCTGTTGCCCGTGAACTGGTGGAACAACGGCGAGTTCCGGGACCAATACGATCCTGCCAAGGATCAGTTCACGACCCTGGCCGAGATGTTCGCGCGAGACGTCGGAACGCCGAAGGCGAAGGCATATGTGTCGCCCGACGGCAGTCTGGCGCTGCCATCTTTCCGTGTCTGGAGGCAAGGGCCGCTCGACCGTGTCGGCTGGCGCTGGGCGGACTCGCTGCAGGCCCACGGTCTGATCGCGGGCGCCGTTGGCGAGCGGGTCTTCGTGACCAACGGTTCGGAGAACAAGACCTACAGCGCGACGGTCGCGCCTGGCGGAGCGCTGACCGATCTGCGCGTGTTCGCCAATCGGGGCGGCGAGAGCGTGGCCGTCGACGGGGAAGGCCATGTGTTCGTCGCGAACGGCCAGATCTTTAAGTATGGCGCTGACGGGCGGGAGATCGGGCGCATCGACGTGCCGGAGCGGCCGCTACAGATGCTTTTCGGCGGACAGGACAGACGCACCCTGTTCGTTCTGACTCATCACTCGCTCTACGCCGTTCGTTAGTCCGCAGGCGGGGGGCATCAGCCTGCTTCAACGGATCCCGAGCCGGCTCCGGGCCCCTACGCGCGCCCCGTGGGCCGGGTCGGAAACGCCTACGACCATGGTCGTATAGTTAGCGGTCACATCGTCTGACACAGTCCTCCTCAGATCATCGAACGATGGTCTCAACGAGAAATTTGGGAGGTTTTCAGGATGAGTGCTGTCGGTAGCACGCGAGGGGGATCGGCCTTCTTGAGCGCCTTGCTCGCGACGAGCGCGTTCGCAACGGTCATGGCGGCGGGAGCGGTCCACGCCCAGACATCTTCGGAGAGCGCCAGCTCGGTTTCCGAGGTGATCGTGACCGGAACGCGGATCCGGTCCACCGGCTTCACCGCGCCCACGCCGACCCAGGTCATGGGTCAGGCGGATCTCGAACGCGCCGCTCAGCCCAACATCTTCACCGCCATCACCCAGCTTCCCTCGCTGCAGGGCTCGACGGGCGCCACGACGGGCACCTTCAGCACCTCCAGCGGCCAGCAGGGCCTGTCTTCCTTCTCGCTGCGAGGTCTGGGCACGATCCGGACGCTGACGCTCCTGGACGGCCAGCGCGTGGTGCCAGCCAACGTTACGGGTGTTCCGGACATCAGCCTGTTTCCGCAGCTTCTTGTCGAGCGTGTCGACGTGGTGACCGGCGGCGCTTCGGCGTCCTACGGCTCGGACGCCGTGGGCGGGGTCGTCAACTTCATCACCAACAAGCGCTTCGTGGGCTTCAAGGCCAACGCCATGGCGGGCGTCACCACCTATGGCGACAACCATCAATGGCTGGCGCAGGTGGCGGCCGGCAAGGCGTTCATGGATGATCGCCTGCATGTGCAGGTCAGCGCGGAATATGACTGGGAAGAGGGCGTTCCCGCCGGCGGCTTCGGCGAAGACGCACCTGGCAGCCGCGACTGGTACACCACCGCCACCCTGATCAACCGCGGGATCACTAACGACGGCTCGCCGCAGTACCTCTATCGCGAGCACGCGCAAGCCTATCAGTACACCAAGTACGGCCTGATCAGCGCGGGGCCGCTGCAGGGCACCGCCTTCGACCAGGCGGGCAATCCGTTCACCTTCCAATACGGTGGCGGTACGCCGTCCAAGGCCGCGAACGGCGCGGTGATCGGCTGCTTCTCGTCTGGCGGCTTCTGTATCGGCGGCGATCTTTCCGGCAACGTCGGCATCGGCACATCGCTGCAATCGCGCCTGAAGCGGATGAACAGCTACGCCCGCATCGGGTACGACCTGGATGACAACAACCAGATCTACGCCACCTTCAACGCCGCGCGCGTCGAGAGCATGAACCAGCCCAATCCGGGCGCGGCCACCACCGGCCTGACCATGTCGTGCTCCAACCCGTACCTGCCGGCGTCAATTGTGGCGGCCTGCGCAGCCAACGGCATCACGACCTTCACTTATGGCACGAGCAACGCCCTGCTGCCGCGCAATATCAACGTCCATCCGACCCGTACGCAGTATCGCGGCGTCATCGGCGCGGACGGCAAGTTCAACGCTCTTGGCAAGGAATGGCGCTACGACGCCTATTACCAGCACGGCGAGAACACGACGGACATCCATGTCCGCGACATCCTGCTGAACCCCCGCTACCGCCAGGCCATTCAGGCCACGACGATCGGCGGCCAGATCGTTTGCGCCGATCCCGTGGCCCGCGCCAACGGCTGCGCGCCGATCAACATCTTCGGCGGCCAGCGCCCCAGCGAAGCCGCGCTCGCTTACATCACGCCCAAGAACGGCCCCTACCAGCACTCGGTGCAGAAGCAGGACGTCGCCAGCATCAACTTCAGCGGCGAGGCGTTCCAGGGCTGGGCCGGGCCCATCTCGCTGGCCTTCGGCGCCGAGTGGCGGCAGGAGCAGTATCGCGTCAAGGGCGACCCCTACGGCGACGGCGCTGCGGACTCTCCCTACAACGCCGACTATCCGGCCGATCCGATCCTCAACGTCGCCGGGGCCAACTGGTACGCGGGCAACTATCACTCGGGCGCGGGCAAGTACTCGGTGAAGGAAGCCTACGCCGAAGTGAACATCCCGCTGGTCAATTCCGAAGCGGCGGGTCGGGCCAACCTGAACATGGCCGGTCGCTGGACCGACTATAGCACCTCGGGCACGGTCTACACTTGGAAGGTCGGGGGCACCTGGGATACGCCCATCGACGGCGTCCGCCTGCGGGCGGTCACCTCGCGCGATGTTCGCGCCCCGAACCTCTCGGAACTGTACGCCGCGCCGGTCACCACCACGCTGCCCAACTTCACCAACCCGTTCACAGGCGGCGCTCTGCTGGTGCTGCAGAACGTGGTCGGCAATCCCGACCTGAAGCCGGAGATCGCCAAGAACTTCACGGTCGGGGCGGTGCTTTCGAACCCGCAATGGCTGCCGGGCTTCAGCGTTTCGGTCGACTGGTACAACATCGTGCTGAACGGCGGGATATCGAGCCTCGGCGCCCAGCAGATCGTCAACTTCTGCTACTCGGGCCTCTCGCAGTTCTGCGGCGCGTTCAACTTCACGCCGTCGGCCGGGACGCCCTATGTCAACGCGCAGGTGTTCAACCTGTCCTCGATCAAGACCAGCGGCTTCGACATCGAGAGCAGCTACCGGTTCGAGCTGCCCAATTTGCCGGGCCGCTTCACGGTGCGGGGTCTGGCGACCAACACCCACAAGTTCGTGACCAACCCGGGCATTCCGGGCGCGATCGCGACCGACACGGCGGGCCAGAACTCCGGCGCGACGCCAGACTGGAAGTTCCTGGCGATCCAGTCCTGGGAGAATGACAAGTTCGCGCTCAGCGTCCAGGAGCGCTGGTTCAGCGACGGTACGTTCGGCAACCAGTATGTCGAGTGTAAGGCCGGCGGCTGCCCGGTCTCGACCGTCAACCGGCCGACAATCGACTACAACCAGATGAGCGGCGCCACCTATGTCGACGTCAGTGGGTCGTACAAGTTCGGCAATGGCGTGCAGGCCTATTTCAAGGTCGACAACCTGCTGAACCGCGACCCGACGCCGTCGCCGCAAACCAATACCGGTCTGGACGCCAACCCCGCGCTCTATGACCTGCTGGGCCGCTTCTACCACGTGGGCGTCCGCTACGCCTTCTAAGACGTCCCGGGCCGTCCGCCTTCACCTCCCCTGGGCGGCCTCGCCCGGATCCGGTCGACTTGTGTCGCTCCGTGGTCCGGGCGCCTTTCTTTGCGCTAAGGATTCCCCGCTGTTCGCTATCGGGGGGACCGAGGTTTGGATGACGATTCTGGCCAACGGAGCGCCGCGCGCCCAGCGCCCCCTCGGGGGGAGACCTTGAACCGCCCGGAGCGCGTCCGGGGGGCGACCATGGCCGACGTCGCAAAGCGGGCGGGCGTGTCGCGCATGACCGTCTCGCGTGTGCTGAATCATGAGGCCAAGGTTCGCGAAGACACGCGTCAGGCGGTTCTGGCGGCGATCCGCGAGCTCAACTTCCAGCCTAACCTCACAGCTCGGAATCTCGTCATGGACGGCGAGCTCCGGATCGGCGTGGTCTACTCCAATCCCAGCGCTGCGTTCATGAGCGACTTCCTCATCGGCGTGTTCGAGGAAGCGACCAGCGCGGGCGCGCGCCTGATCCTCGTTCGAGGGGAGGGCGGGCGCTCGCCCTCCGCGCCCGAACTGGAGAGCTTGGTGAGCGCTGGCGTGCAGGGCGTGGTGCTGGCTCCGCCGCTCGGTGAATCCGCGATGGCGCGCGACATCCTGCGCGCCGCCGGTCTCCCGATCGCGGTGGTCGCGGCGGCGCGACCCGTCGCTGACGCTATCAATGTGCGAATCGATGATCGAGAAGCCAGTCTCACCATGACCGGCCGCCTGCTGGCGCTGGGGCACAGGCGTATCGGCTTCATCGCGGGCAACCCCGACCAGACGGCCAGTGCGGAGCGTCTTGAGGGCGCGCGGGCGGCCGTTGCGGCGGCGGACGGCGCCGAGCTGGTCGTCGCCCAAGGCGGGTTCACCTACGCATCGGGCCTAGCGGCGGCTGAAATCTTGCTCGGCGCCGACGCGCCCCCGACGGCCATCTTCGCCAGCAACGACGACATGGCGGCCGCAGCGGTTTCCGTGGCGCACCGGCGACATCTGGACGTGCCGGCGGACCTGACGGTGGTGGGCTTCGACGATACGACCGTCGCCACCACGCTTTGGCCGCCTCTGACGACCATTCGCCAGCCGGTCCGGCAGATGGCCGCCGTGGCGCTGGACCGCCTGATCCGCGCGCTGCGCTCGGACGCGCCTTTCGCCGCCGACCACATCCTCGACCATCACCTTATCGAGCGCGAATCGACCGCGCCGCCGCCCGGCGCCTCACCAACGGGTCGCGCTTCCTAGGAGACCTTCGATGTCCGAACCCTCTGGTGACCTGGAGCGCGCCACCGTTGGGCGCGTGACCCGGCGGCTGATGCCGCTGTTCTGCCTGATGTACCTGATCGCCTATATCGACCGTCAGAACGTCTCCTACGCCAAGCTGGACATGGTCCAGGCGCTGGGGCTGAGCGAGGCCGCCTATGGCCTGGGCGCGTCGCTGTTCTTTATCGGCTACTTCCTTTTCGAGGCGCCCTCGAACCTGATCCTGGCGCGCGTGGGCGCCCGCGTCTGGTTCGCCCGGATCATGTTCTCGTGGGGCCTTGTCACCCTGGCGCTCGGCTTCACCCAGAACGCGGCGATGTTCTACGTGCTGCGCTTTCTGCTCGGCGCGACCGAGGCGGGGTTCTTCCCCGGCGTGCTCTATGTCCTGACACTCTGGTACCCGCAGGCGCATCGCGCGCGGATGGTCGGGCTGTTCATGATCGCTTCGGCCCTGGCCAACGCCGTCGGCGCGGCGATCGGTGGACTTCTGTTGGGGATGGACGGCTTCCTGGATCTGGCGGGCTGGCAATGGGTGTTTCTGGTGACCGGAACGCCGGCGGTGCTTCTCGCGCCCTACGTGCTCTGGCGACTGCCTGACGGGCCTCATCAGGCGCGCTGGCTGCCAGACGTCGAGAAGTCCTGGCTGGCCGCGACGCTGGCGGCTGAGCGGGGCGGGGAGGTCGATGATCACCGCGGCGCCTGGAAGGCGATTTTTGATTCTCGCGTCCTGCTCCTGGCGGGCCTCTATATCGGCATGCCTTTGGGCGCGTACGGGCTCAGCTACTGGCTGCCGACGATCGTGAAGTCCTTTGGCGTCTCGAACACCGTCAACGGCTTCATCAACGTCATTCCCTGGCTGTTCGTCGCCGTAGCGCTATGGTTCGTGCCTCGCCACGCCGCTCGGCATGGCGCCAGCGCTTGGCATATCGCAGGGCCCGTCTTGCTCGCCGCGGTGGCCTTGAGCCTGAGCGTCATCGTGCCGGGGCCCGCGTTGAAGTTCGCCATGCTCTGCATCGCCGCGCCAGCGATCTTCGCCGCTCAGCCGGTCTTCTGGAGCCTGCCGCCGAGCTTTCTGAGCGGGCCCAAGGCGGCGGCGGGGATCGCGGCGATCAACGCCGTCGGCAATCTGGGCGGTTTCATCGCGCAGAACCTCGTGCCGGTCGTCCGCGACGCCACGGGCAGCAACCTCGCGCCCATGCTGGCGCTGGCCGCCGTGCTGCTAGTCACCAGCCTGCTGATCTTTGTCGCGATGGCGAAACTGAAGCGCTCAGGTCCGTTGGGATAGAAGCGGTCTCCGCCTGACGTTCGACAACCCGCAATCTGGTCGCGGTCGCTTCGGCGGTCGCGACCCTTTGGCATGTCGAGGGCGGCGATTCAGCCTGGCCCCACAAGCGGGGCCGCAATGTTTTATTGAACGGGGGATCTCGTCAGAATGGCGGGGACCCAAGCAACAAAGTTTGCTTGGGTCCCCATGGTGCCGCCGGGCAGGATTGAACTGCCGACCTCAGCCTTACCAAGCAATTTCAATGACTTACGAGAATATTCTCATGTAGTTCTATCTATTGTTTTTCATGGCGTTCTGTCAAGCGGAACGTTGCGCGACCTTCCCACCGTTTCCCGCCAATTGCTTCGCGTCGCTTATCGCTCGCTTACTGCTGACAGGGGCTTCGCCCCGTGGCCCACTGGTGCTTGCGCGGGCGCTTCCTCCATCGGAGGGGCATAATCATGCGCGGACGCAAGCTCACGCTGCGCTTGGTCGCCGCGCTCGGCGCCCAGAAAGCGGACTACTTTGTCTGGGATAGCGAGGTCGCGGGCTTTGGCCTGAAGATCACGCCGACTGGCCACAAGACCTATGTGCTGCAGTACCGGCATGAAGGCCGTAGCCGCCGCTACGTCATTGGCCCAAACGGGTCTCCCTGGACGGTGGAGACGGCTCGCGCCGAAGCCCGCCGGCTCTTGGGCCAGGTGGTGACGAACGTCGACGTCCAGACCGAGAAGGTCCAGCGGCGATCCGATCCGACCGTCACCGAGCTCTGTGATCTCTATCTCGAGCTGGGTCTTGCCACGCGCAAGGCGAGTTCACGGGAAGCCGCGCGGGCGGACTTCGAAAATCACGTCAAGCCAAGGCTCGGGAACCGCAAGGCGACGAGCATCGTCCGCGCCGACATCGAGAAGCTTCTCGTCGATATCGCCAATGGCGAGACGGCCAGGAGGCGCAAGGGCGCCAAGAAACGAAGCCTCTCGCGTGTAAGGGGCGGGAAGGGCGCGGCCAACAGCGTCGTGCGAACGCTATCGGCGGCGTTCGGCTATGGCGTCGCCAACGGGGTTCGCGCCGACAATCCCTGCGCCGGCGTCACCAAGTACGCCGAGCGAAAGCTCAATCGCTTCCTGTCGCCTGAGGAGCTGGTGAAACTCGGCGAGGCGTTGCAGGCCGCCGAGGCCATCGGTGTTGAAAACCCCTATGTGATCGCAGCCATTCGGCTCCTGGTGATGACGGGGTGCCGACGCAACGAGATTCTCGAGCTTGAGCGCAGGTGCGTCGACTACCCCAATCGATGCCTGCGACTGCTGGACAGTAAGACGGGCGCCAAGGTCGTCCATGTCGGGGCCTCTGTTATGGACCTGTTGCGCACGATCCCCGTGGTTGAAGGCAATCCCTATGTGCTGCCGGGGCCAGGACGGGAGGGGCGGCTGGTCAATATCCAGAAGCCATGGGTCCGGTTGCGAAAAGCCGCTGGCCTGGACGACGTTCGTATCCACGACTTGCGACACTCGTTCGCCAGCTTCGGCGCCAACGCCGGCGACAGCCTGTTGATCATCGGAGCCTTGCTCGGTCACCGCAGCGCCAAGTCGACAGAACGTTACGCGCATCTCGCGGCGGGACCGGTGCAGGACGCCGCCCAGCGCATATCCGGGGATATCGCCCAACTTCTGGGACGGCCTCCAGTTTGCTCCGATGAGATCACCGATTTCACCGCATTGACGAAGGTCGAGGTTGAGCCCGTGCGGACCGTCTTGGGGGATGCCATCAAGGCGCGCTGGTTGGACACGATCGCTGTCGCAGATCGCCTAGGGCTGACGGTGAAGACGCTGCAGACCTATCGATGGTTGGGCGTCGGACCGCCGTTCCAGAAGATCGGAAGGCGGGTCGTCTATTCAGAAGATCTGATCGAACGGTGGAGAACCACGCCTGCAGCCAGGGCGCTTGCAAGCGGCGACTAGAGCGCCGCCTCGTCGGCATCTTGCTCGCGCCGGCCGACTCAAGGCTTGGGATGCAAACGAACGAGGGCTTGAGATGACGCCGGACGATTTCGTGCAACTGGTCGAGCGCATCGTGCCCGAGGTGCAGCGCAAGCCTGTCCTCGACACCGTGCAGTTCCGGGTCGGCGTCAAAGCCTTCGCGACCCTAGGCTGGCCTTCGGAGGGCTGGGCGGCTGTTAAGCTCAGCGCCGCCGATCAGAGGCTGGCGCTGACGGCGTCCGACGCCTTCGTCCGCGACCCTGGGCGACGCCGTAATTCGGGCGTGACGCTCGTGCGATTGAAGGCGGCGGACCCGGATATCCTCGCAGACGTGATCGGCGCAGCCTGGCGTCAAGCCTATCTCGGTTCGGGGCGTAAGACGCTGAGCGGCCCCGTGAAGGGCGCCGACCTGCGCGCGGGTTGATAGCTCCGGGCGAGGGGGCTTGGCCCCAGAGGTCTGGCGCGTTTGGCCGCGCCTCATCCCCGGTCTGTCTTAGAGGTCCTTGCTGCGCGGCGAGGACGATCACCATGCGTTCGCTCGCGGTCTCCGCCGTTGGCGGGGGAAGCCTGAGTGAGGCGAACGCAAACGTCGTGCTTGTCGTGAAGGCAGCGCAGGGACCGTCATGGCCGGCCGGTCGGCAGGCTTGAACGGAGAGCTGACGGCGGTCGCGCTCGGTCCCGCCGCGCGCCCGTCGGGCGCCGCTCCGCTCGCGGCTCCTGCGGGCGCGCCCCTGCGGGCGGCCTTTGGGCCGCCGCCGTCCGCTCGACGCCGCTTCCCGAGCCCGCTTCGCGCGCTCTCCTTGCAGGCTTCTTGGTCACGAGCGCGCGCTGACGCGCGCGCGCGGGCTTGGGGGCGCCGCCCCCTGGCGCACTTCGCAACGGTTTCCGCCCAGCTTCGCGGGCGCGAGACGCGCGAGGGTCTCGAAGGCGGCGACGGCTGCAGCCGGGTCCCCGCGAAACCGCCGCTCCGTTTGCACCCCCCGCTCTCGCCGAGGGGCAAGGGGGCAGGCGCGACCTGCGCCTGCCCCCAACCCCATACGGGAGACCCGTCATGTCCGTGTCCAGTCAAACCGCCCAAAAGGCCCCCGGCGGGGCGCAAGCCCTGTTCGACAAGGGCTTCATCATCACCGAAACCGGCGCCATCCGGTCGGGCGAGGAACGCGTCTACGCCCTCAACAAGCTGAAAGCCTCGCCCGACAATGTCCGGAAGGGCGGTCACAGTCAGGCCGTCATCGAGGCGCGGGCCGCCTCGATCCTGGCCAAGGGCATCATCCAGCCGCCGGTCGTGAAGCCCGAGCGCCGCGCCGATGGTTCGGAGACCGGCTACGCCCTGGTGACGGCCGGGGAGGGGCGGCGTCTGGCCTTGCGTCTGCTGGCCAAGCGCAAGCTGATCCCGCGCGGCGTACTCGTGCGCTGTCTGGTGGACGAGGCCAATGACGCCGTCGAGGTGAGCCTGGATGAAAACCTCGCCCGCGAACCGCTTCCGGCCGTGGACGCGTTCGAGGCCTTTCACGACCTGGCCGAGCGCAAGGGCTGGGGCGCGGAGACCATCGCCGCCCGCTATGGTGTCACCGCCGCCGTCGTGCGCCAGCGCTTGCGGCTGGCCGCCGTGGCGCCGGTCTTGATCGCCCGCCACCGTCAGGGTGAGCTGACCCTCGATCAGCTCATGGCCTTCGCCGTCGCCGAGGATCACGAGCGCCAGCTCCAGGTCTTTAAGACCTATCCGCAAGCCCATCCCTCGGCGATCCGCCGCGCCATGACCGAGAAGACCGTGCAGGCCGACGACCGTCGGGTGCGGTTCATCGGCGTGGAGGCCTATGTCGCGGCGGGCGGAACGCTCATCCGCGACCTTTTCTCCGACGATCGCGGCGGCTACCTGTCCGATATCAGCCTCATCGATGCGCTGGTGTCGGCCAAGCTCGCGGACATGGCCGAGCACATCCGGACCGCCGAGGGCTGGAAATGGGCTGAATGGCGCCTCGAGTATCCGCACGGTCATGGCTTGTCGCGTGTTTGGCCCAAACCCGTGCCGGTCAGCGCCGAGCGCCAAGCCCAGCGAGACGACTATAACGCCCTCTGCGAAACTTGGGGCGGGGTCGAGGATAGTCCCGCCGAGATCGACGCGCAGATGTCGGCGCTGGAGGCGGTACTGGAGGAGCCTGCCGAGGCCTATGCGCCCGAAGACCTCGCGCGCGCCGGGGTCTGGGTGATCCTTGGCTATGACGGCCAGCCGCGTGTCGAACGCGGTCTCGTCCTGCCCGAGGACGAGGCTCACCCCGAACCGGACTCAGACGAGAACGCGGACGATGCGGGGCAAGCCGGGAGCGATGCGGTCGCCCGTGGCGACGTCGATGACGACGAACCCGACGGCGACGCCCGCGCGCCGCTGTCGGCCAAGCTGATCGCTGATCTGACCGCTCACCGGACGGCGGGCCTGAGATTGGCGCTGGCCAATGACCCCGACCTCGCCTTGGTCGCCCTGACCCACGTCCTGGTGCTGGGCGCCTTCCACGGCGTCGGGCGGGCTTCTTGCCTGACGATCCAGGCTGCTGCGCCCTTCCTGCCCGAGCATGGAGAAGGGGTGAAGACGAGCCCGGCCTACGAGGCGATGGAGACGCGCTTTGGCCAATGGGCCAAGCAGGTCCCCGAAGACCCGGCGGCGGTCTGGCCGTTCGTGGTCGGGCTGGACACCGACAGCCGCGCCAGCCTCCTGGCCTTCTGCGTTGGTCGCACGGTCGATGCGGTGAAGGCTTTCAGCGGGCGCGGTGCGGCCCTGGACCATGCCGAGATCCTGGCGACCGCCACGGCGCTGGACATGACGCCGTTCTGGCGGCCGACCGTCGAGCGCTACCTGTCGCGGGTCACCAAGGCGCATGTTCTGGCCGCCGTGTCCGAGGCCGTCTCCCCCGACACCGCCCAGCGCCTGTCGGGCCTCAAGAAGGCCGACCTTATCGCGGCGGCCGAGCCCGATCTGGTCAAGGCCCGCTGGCTTCCGGTCCTGTTGCGGACCAGGGGCCTCGCCGAGGCGCAGTCGGTCGAGGAGCCCGCGCCGGTTGCGGCGACAGGCGGGGAAGGGGCGCAGGACGCGCCGCCCCAGGTGGTTTCGGCGACGGACTTGGTGGCCGCCGAATAGGGTGGGGGACGGGCCGCCGTCGCGGCGGCCCGTCTCTGCTCGTCTTGGCGACCGCCTGGCGTCTTGAGGGGAAGGGGGCTCTTTCCCTCTGGACGTGGCGAGGCGCGATGGGACCAAGCCTTGCGGCGCGTGGGGCCAGGTCCAGCTTGACCTCGGCTTTGGCCTTGGGGGCGACGACGCTGCGCCGGGCGGCGCCGACAGCAGATGAAGTCCGTCCTTGGCCGCGTAGAGCCGGGCGTTGACCGCCGCCGGGATGGTGAGAGCCGCAAGGCTGTCCGACAGGATATCGACGTCCTGTCCGCCGTGGCGTTCCGGCCTCAGCCGATCTTGGCGCCTTCAGCATAGACCCGGCTGGCGCAACGCGCCGGTCGGATCGCCTTCGACGGCCTTAAGCGCGACTTCGACCCTCTGGATGTCCAGGGCGCGGGGAACGCCGGTGAGGCCATCGGCTGGGGCTTGTCCTTTACGACGCGCGCCTTCGAAAAGCGGCCTTTGGCTGAACACGCCACGTCCCGTGCGACCTCTCTTGGCGGCAACCGGACCGGGTCGTCGAACGCCGTCAACCTGGGGCCCGGGTTTCTTCCCCGGCGCGCTGGGCGCGCCTTCCTCGCGAGGCAACAAACCCGTTCCCGGCGGTCCTTCGCTGCGCTGCGGGTCCGCTGCGCGGCCTGCCGTCCTTCGCCGTCCCGGTCTTCGCAAGCGCCATCGAGGCCGCGATGGGCGCGGCCCGAAACCAGCGAAAGGCAAGCTCCCATGGCTCGCATCGGTAAGTTCACGGCCACGGCCGACGGTTTCACCGGCCACATCCACACCCTGCAAATCCGTGTGTCGAAGGTGGTGTTCAAGGCCATCGAAGGCGACCCGGCCAAGTCGCAGCCCGTCTATCGGGTCTATGCCGAAGGCGCCGAGATCGGCTCGGCCTGGAAGTACACGTCGAAGAAGGGCATCGACTTCCTGTCGGTCAGCCTCGACGACATCAGCTTCCCGGCGGCGGTCAACGCCCGGCTCTATGCGGCCGAGGACGGGTTCGATCTGGTCTGGACCCGTCCGACCCGGCGTCGCGACGCCGAGGTCCCGCACGAGGCCGAGCCGGACGCGGATCACGAGCCGCAAGGCTAGAGCCCGCCATCGCTCCCCGCCGCGCGGCGGCGGGGAGCCCCCCTTTCCTTCAAGACGCCAGGAGGCCGCCATGACGCGCGCCGACAAGCCCTCGCGCCCGAACGGCGCGACCCGCCAAGACCCCTATTCGATCATCACCAACCAGATCCTCGCCGACCTCGCCAACGGGATCACGACCTGGACCAAGCCCTGGACCGTCGGTCACGCCGCCGGACCCGTCTCCCGGCCGCTGCGCCACAGCTTCGAGCCCTATTCCGGGATCAACACCCTGGTGCTCTGGGGCAAGGCGGTCGAATGCGGCTATGGCGCCCCGATCTGGATGACCTTCCGTCAGGCCCTCGAACTGGGCGGGGCGGTGCGCAAGGGCGAGACGGGCACGATGGTGGTCTACGCCAACCGGCTCACGCGCCAGGAGACCAACGACAAGGGGGAAGACGTCGAGCGGTCGATCCCTTTCCTGAAGGCCTACACCGTCTTCAACGTCGAGCAGATCGAGGGGCTTCCCGACCGGTTTCGGGCCGCGCCGCCGATCCTGCCGGAAAGCGAGCGCATCGCCCGGGCCGAGGCCTTTCTCGCGGCCACCGGCGCGCAGGTGCTGCATGGCGGCGACATGGCCTGTTACGAGCTTGTGGCCGACCGTATCCGCCTGCCGGTCTTCGGGGCCTTCCAAAGCGCCCACGACTACTACGCCACGCGTGGCCACGAGACCGTCCACTGGACCTGTCATTCCAGCCGGCTCGACCGCGACCTTGGTCGCAAGACCTTCGGCGACGAGGGCTACGCCCGCGAGGAGCTGGTGGCCGAGCTGGGCGCAGCGTTTCTGTGCGCCGAGCTTGGCGTGGACCTGCGGCCCCGCGCCGATCATGCGGCCTATATCGGCCACTGGCTGAGCGTCCTGACCGGTGACAAGCGGGCGATCTTCACCGCCGCCAGCCACGCCCAGAAGGCGGTCGATTATCTCAAGGGCCTGCAGCCGAGCGGCTGAACCTCAGGCGGCCTGGCCGGCGGCGTCCGCGTCGTCGGTCAGGTCCTCGACAAGGTCGAACCGCAGGGGCGGGAAGACCGCATCCGGCGCGACCTCGCCGGGCGCCTGCTGCGACCCGGCCAGATGCACCAGGACCTCGTTCATGCCCCGGGCGATGGCATGGGACCAGGCGCGATGGCCGGGCGTGGCCTCGCGGCTGATATCGGGGGAGAGCTCCAGGCAGAAGATCGTCCGGCCGCCGTCGGCGTCACGCCGCGCGAAGGCGAAAAGCCCGGCGCCGCGAACGAACCGGCCGTCATGATGATGCAGGCTCATGAAGCCGACCCCGTCGATCACCACCTCGCTCGCCTGCGCCATCACGCCCTCCGTCGCGCGTCCTTGCCGGTGAGAACAAAGATGGAACAAAATTGAGCGAGAGTCGAATCTCCAGACGCCTAAGGGCTCGGGCGACTTGGCGCGTTTTTCCCGGAATGTCTTTGTGTTTGACGTCGGTCCTCGGTGGGTTGAGCGCCAAAACCCCATGCGACACAAAGATTTGGCGCGGACCGGATAGACGCCTCCAACCGCCCGCCAGGCGTTGCTATCGATCTCGCGTGACCCGGCCCGCCGTCGCCGTCCCACCGGCGGCGGGTCGGCGGCGGCTCGATCGCATCGGCGTCTTCCCCCCGCGCCGGATCGAGCCGCCGCCCTTGCCGGACGCCCCTTCCTCGGCGGGCTGGAGCCTTCCATGCCAATCCTTGGCTTTTTCCGCCGCGAAGGCGACGGGTTCGCCGGTCGCCTGACGACCCTCAGCCTCGACGTGGCCGTGCGCCTGGCGCCGACCGGCAAGGTCAGCGGCAAGGGGCCTGATTACCGGGCCCTGGTCGAAGAGAACGAAATCGGGGCCGCCTGGCGGGCGGGCGACGCCAGCGGCGCCGTGCTCAACGTCAAGCTCGACGATCCGGCCTGGCCCGAGCCGGTCAACGCCCGTCTGCTCGCCGCTGAGGACGGCGTCCTGCCGCTGACCTGGATCCGCCAGATCGACAAGACCGCCGCGCCGGCCACGCCGCCCCCGCCGCCGGACTAGGCGGCGCGCGCGCTTCAAGTCTCGTCGCCGGCGTCGTCGTCCGGGTCTTCATAGGTCTTGGCGATGGCCCGCGCGAGATAGTCCTCGGCGCCGGCGTCCTGGCGCTCGAACAACTTGCGGATCTCCTCGCCGATTTGCCGGTATCCCGACACCAGCAGGCCCGGCGGCACCCGCGACAGCCGCGGTCCGATCTCCGTATGCAGATCCCGCGTCAGGATGAAGAAGGCGGTCGCCATCTTGTTGTCCATCATCAGCACGGGCAGTTCGGGCCAGTTGTACTGGACGCCCAGATGGATGCTGGTGGCGTCCGACCGCGTGGCCTTGGCGAACCGCCGGACCTTGTCGAAATCGTAGGCCCGCCGCCCGGCCTCGAAATCCTGGTAGGTCCGGAGCGACACGCCCATGCCCTCGGCCACCTCGGCGGAGATCATGTGGCGTTCTTTTCGCACCAGTTTGAGGATCTTGGAGAGCAGGCGGGCCTGACGCGCGAGCGGCGTCTTGGGAGGGGCGGCCATACAACGCTCCAAGCCACTTATTCAACCTGAAGGGTAGTAGAGGGCTAAAGCGCCGGCTCGGCAACTCCTCCGCGTGCGGATGGGGCGCGTCCAGGCGACGGATTTGATCCGATCGGGCCGATTGTCCCGCTGCGAACTGGGGTTTGCCGGTCCGTACGCAACCGATCGCCCTGCGACCGGCGACCGTTCGCGGGTGAACCCGTGAATGTTGCCGGTCGAATCGTTCGTCCACAGGATTGCTTCTGCTCGGAGCGCCTCAGTCGCCGCGTCCCATCGACGGCGGCGAGGCGTCGGGCGGAGTGTCGGGGTCTTGCCGCCGGAGACCTGACCTTGGGCCGAGACCGAGACCCCTTCGATCGCACCCTCGAGACCCTGCGTCGTCGCTTGACCGAACACGGTCCGCTGCAAGGCGACCCGCTCCCCGTCAACAGCCTCGCCGCCGAGCTGGGCGTCAGTCCAACGCCGGTGCGCGAGGCGTTGGCGCGTCTGGCGGGCGAGGGTTTGGTCGCGCGGACCCGGTCCGGCTATGTCGGCGTCGTCCATGACGCCTTGAGCCTGGCGGAGCTTTACGGCCTTGCCGGCATCCTTGTCCTGCAACTGGCCCGTGGGGCGGCGGACACAATGCCGACGACGGCCTCGCCTTCCGACGCGATCCTCGGCCTGGTCCAGGGCGCCGACAATCGGATCCTTGCGTCGGAAGCCATGCGCGCGGTCTCGCAACTGGCGCCGTTCGCCCTGGCCGAGCAGGCGGTTCTGTCGCCCGAGCCTTGGCCGGTCAGCCCCGGCCAGCTTGGCGCCTTCTTCCGTCGCTACTACGCGCGGCGCGTCCGCCGCAGCCAGGCGATCCTGACCGCCGCCATCACCGCCAAGATGCGCTCGCGAATATAGAATTGAATATAGGTCGGGCCGGTCGCCCGCTGATCAGGCCGCAATCTCGCGGCCTTTTTCAAGGAGACGACCATGCGTATGCGACTGATCGCCCTCGGCTCGGCCTCGGCCCTGACCCTGGCCGGCGACATCCAGCTGGTGCCCGAAGACATGACCGGCAAGCTCTACGCCGGCGCCTGAGCCCGACGAAGGCGGCGGACGCCTGCGTCCGCCGCTGACGGGGCGACGCGGCGGGAACGCACCGTCGCCAAGACGCCGTGGGGGCGCGCTCATCAGATGGAGATCACCGTGAACCATGCTTTCGACCCCCATCGGGTCGGCCGGGGGCTTGATGCAGAGTCGCGGCGACCGGGTCGCCGAGGCGATCGAGGCCTGAGCTTTCAAGGTTGGCTGAGCGTTGTGACCGGTCCGGCAAAGGCCCCGCGAATATAGATTTGAATATATGTCCGCCCGGTCGCCTCCTGATTGTCGCCGCATCTCGCGGTTGAACAGCAAAGGAGAGACCAAGATGACCCAGCGTCTGATCCGCGTCGGCTCGGCCAAGCAGCTGACCGAAGGCTCCGAAGGCACGATCCCGGAAGGCGTCCAGCCCCGGGAATTCGCGCTCGTCTGAGCCGGACGCCGGCGGAGGCTCAAGCGGCTTCCGCCGGCGCTTTCGCCCTGACCAGGAGACGACCTTGCGCCTCACGCTGACGGAACCGGTTCACGCGGTGATGATCGACACCGATTTGGTCTTTCTCGACATCGACGCCGACACCTATTTCTGCCTGCCGCTGCCGGCCGGACTGGCGCGGCTGGAGGGCGAGCGTCTTGAGACGCCTGATCCGCAGCTGGGCGAAGAGCTGGTGGCGGCCGGTCTCGCCCACCACGATGAGGTTGAGGGCGGGCCTTCGCGTCGCAGGCCGCCGCCGCCGCCGTCACAGACCGCGCGGCGACTGTTGGAACTGGCGGGTCAGCCTGACGCGCGGATACGACCCGCGCATCTTGGCGCGCTGGCGGCGGCGATCGGTGCGGGTCTCGCCAGTCGCGGGCGAACCTTTCGTCAGCTGATCGAGGCGCACACCGAAGCGGCGGGGGCGGGATCGGTCGCGTTGGATCGCCTGCTTTCGGATATCGCCGTCTGGCGTCGCCTGGCCCCGTGGTTGCCGCTGGACGGGGTCTGTCTCTTTCGCAGCGGGATGCTGGCGGCCTTCCTGCGCAGCCTCGGCCATCGCCCGACCTGGGTGTTCGGCGTTCGCACCTGGCCTTTTCAGGCGCACTGCTGGCTCCAGGTCGAGGATATCGCCCTGGACGATGAGGCTGAACGTCTCTGCGCGTTCGCGCCGATCCTCGGGGTTTGAGCCATGGCCTATCTGGCGCTGACCCATCCCGGCGGCCGGACGGCCGAACCCTTCGAGGCGAGGGTCGCCGATCTCCAGGCGCGGGGATGGCGGCGCGTCGTGACCGCCTACGGTCTGGCCGTCCTCGTCAAGGATGTCGCCGCCCCGCCGGTGCGCCTTCTGGGCGATCGGCGCGGATCGGTCGGCGCGGTGATCGGCGAAGTCTTCGATCGCGCGGCCCTTGATGCGAATGAGGCGCGGTGGCTCGACCTGGAGGCGCTCGGCGCCGTGGCTTATGACGATCCGACTGCGGTTCCTCGGATCCTCGCGCAGCAGGGCTTTGGCGACTATGTGGTGGTGATCCGCGAGCGCCAGGGCGGGACGCCCGTGGTCGCGTCCGACCCCTTGGGTGGTCGCCCGGCTTTCGCCTGGGTCCGGGAGGGCGTGACGCTGGTCGGGGACGAGCCGCCTGAGGGTCTGGCTGCGCCGGTCGGCGTCGCGGTGGATTGGCCCGCCGTGGCGGCGCTGATGGCCGACCCGCGCCGCATGGGCGCAGGGCCGCCGCTCAAGGGGGTGGCCTGGATCGAGCCTGGGGTCTGCCGCCATGGGGCGGACCTTCAGCAGCGTGAGGTCGTGTGGACGCCGGCCGAAGCCGCGCGCCGAGGGCCGCGCCGAGGCGACGAAGCGGGGCTGCGCCGCGCCGTCGAGGGGACCTTGCGGGCCTTTCTGATCGGTCGCCGCCGGGTCCTGTGTGAAATCTCCGGTGGGCTCGATTCTGCGATCGTCGCCACCAGCCTGAAGGCCATCGGGCGTCCCGCCGACGCTGGGCTGAACTTCTTCCGTCCGCAGGCCGAGGCCGACGAGCGGGTCTATGCCCGCGCTGCGGCGGACTGCGCGGCCACGCCCCTGCGCTGCGTGGAGCGGCCCTTGCTGACCCTGACGCTGGACGGCCTGATGGCTGACGCCGGGGCGTTCCGGCCCAACTTCGAAATTCTCGACACCGACTTCGACGACCTGGCGTTGGAGGCGATCGCCGACACGCAGGCGGACATCCTGTTGACCGGCCACGGCGGCGACGTCGTCTTCTACCAGTTGGCGGCGGCGGACCTGGCGGGTGATCTACTTCGCGGCGCGCCTTGCGAGGGCTCGCGCCTGGCTCGCCTTGTCGAGGTCGCCTTGCGAACGCGGCGATCGATCTGGAGCCTTGGGGCCCAGGCGCTGCGAGGCCGGCCCTCGCGCGCGGTCGAAGCCTTGATGTCGGCGCCCAAGATCCTGGCGCCCAACCTCGCCGAAGGCGCCTGGCATCCCTGGGTCACCGACCTGAAGGGCCTGCCGCCCGCCAAGCGCGCCCAGATCCGCGGCTTGGCGCTCACCCAGGGGGTCTTCGCCTATACCCGCCGGGGCGCGGCGGCGCGTCTTTGCCATCCGCTGCTCAGTCAGCCGGTCGTAGAGGCGTGCCTGGAAACCGCGACACCGGTGTTGAGCCAGGGCGAGGGCGAACGCAGCTTCGCGCGACGGGTGTTCGCCGATCGTTTGCCAGAGATCATCATCGCCCGCCGGTCCAAGGGCGACATCAGCGTGTTCCTCGGCCGGACCCTGGCGCACAATGTTCCGATGCTGCGCGACTTCCTGCTGGACGGCCGCTTGGTGGCGCAGGGCGTTCTGCGGCGCGAGGACCTCGAGGCCGTCCTCAGCCCCGAGGTCCTGATTTTCCGCAACGCCTATGCCGAGCTGGTCACGGCCACCGTGCTGGAAGCCTTCGTGCGCTACTGGGAGGGCCGCGCAAGCGAGATAGGCGCTGTGTCTGCGGCCATGTCCTCGTATCCGGCCGGACGATCCTCGGAAAGCGCGGCGTGAAGGAAGGCGAAGGCGCGCCGGTAGACATCGCGCACGTTCTCAGGCGACTGCACCACATGGCCTTCGCCCGGATAGGTGAGGAGCTCCACCGGTTTGCCCTGGCGGTAGAGGGCGGCGAACATCGACATCGACTTATAGGGATCATAGTCGAGGTCGCCCTGGATCAGCAGGACCGGCGCGGTGATCTTGTCGGCCTGGAACAGCGGGCTGCCGTCAATGTAGCGCTGCGGGTTCGTCCAGGGCGGGCCGCCCATCCGCCCCTGTCCGCTTTCGGCCCAGCCGAACATCGTCGAGACCCGCAGCATCACCTCCGGGATCGCGGTCGCGGCGGGGCCTTGGGCCGCCCAATAGGACAAGAGATCGCTGACGCCGGACGAGGAGATCACCGCCTTGAACCGGGGCGTCTGGGTCGCGGCGACAAGGGCGCCATAGCCGCCATAGCTGTGCCCCCAGACGGCCAGGCGCGTCTTCGACAGACCTGGATCGGCGGCCAGCGCCGCATCGACCGCCATCAGCATGGCGTCCGCCAGCCGCTCCTGTGGCGCCGCGTCAGCCGGGATGGGCAGACTCGGCGCCAGGACCGCATAGCCGGCCCCCACCATCAGGCGGATATTGGCGGTGTAGCCGCGGGCGTCGGCGGCCGCCAAGCCGGCGGGCGAGGCGTAGTTGGAGCCGGGGTAGGGGACGACGATCAGGGGTCGATCATCGCCCGGCCGGTGATGGGCCGGCGTATAGAGCCAGCTGGTCACGGTCTGGCCTCGGGGCGTCTTGTGGAGGATGGCCTTGGGCGGCTCAAGATCAATCGCCGCCAGGCCGGCGTTGAGGGTCATCAGCGCGCGCGGCGGTTGGTCGATCTGGGTCAGCCACAGGGTTCCGACCCCCTTGTTCGTCTTGCTGACGCTGAGACTGGCGCCGGTCTTGGGGGCCTGGGCCAGCAGGGTCGCGCCGGCCGGCAGTCGTGCAGAGGGACGTTCCTGGCCGTCGGCCATGATCGTCTTTGCGCCGTCGGCGGTTTCGACCTGGAGAGACGAGGGGAGGTCTCCGGCTAGGGCAGGCGCGCTGACGACCCTGTCCTGGGGACCGGCGATCGTCTGGGCGGATCCGCCGAGCGACCGAACGCCGTCGGCGGTCCGCAGCAGGAAACCTCGCGGCCCCTGGGCCAGGCGTCGCCCGCCCTCGACCGTGAGCCCGGACACCAGGGCCTCGGGACCGGTGGGGTCGACGCGCCACCAGCCCATGGCCTCGTTCTCCTGGCGGCGGGCGAAGAGGACCGGGGTCCCGTCGACCCAGCCTGCGTCCGGCTGCAAGAGCGCGGTCGTGCCGCCCACGGTGCGGGTGACCCCCGGGGCAAGGTCGGCGGACAGCTTGATCGCCGGCCCGGACACGGCCGCACGCCAGTAGCGAATGTCCCGCCAGTCGCCTGACTTGGCCTCGTCGGGCCGGGCGCTGAACACGGCCGATCGGCCATCGGGCGACCAGCTGACCAGGGACGAGGCCAGGTCGCAGCGGGGGCAGGCTTGATGCAGGGCGCCGGAGCCAAGATCCGCCAGCACCAGGCGGCGGCGACGGTCGAAGAGACCGTTCTGGGCGACGAAGGCCCCGTCCATCAACACCGGCTCGTCCGCCGAGATCAACGCCGCCGTCGCGCCGCCGGGGGCGATCGACAGCTCCATGAACGGACCCCGGGCGACCACGCGCGCGCCGCCCGTCGCGGCGTTGAACACGACAAGGTCTGCGTCCGGCCAGGGCGGATTGGTCTTGGCGCCGGGGCCGCCGCGCAAGGCGATGGCGCTGGCGCGCCCGGCTTGCGCCGCCGACCATGCCGCCACCGTGCGCGCCTGGGCCTGCCAGGCCTGGTTCAGCAGCAGTGACGGGGTTTGGGGCGTCGTCGTCAGCATCACCAGTTCGTCCTTGTTGCGCCACCGCGCCAGGCTGAACCAGGCTTCAGCATCGACGGCGCGCCCCGACCAACGCACCCGACGGGTAGCGAGGTCGAGGACGCCGAGCTCATGGGTGTGGTCCTTAAGCCGATAGACGACGAGCCGTCGGCCGTCGGGCGAGAGCGCGCCCAGGCTCTCGCCCACGCCGGTCGGCGAGCCGAGCAGCCGCCGGGGCGGACCGCCGTGCTCGACATCGACGACATAGAGGCGTCCCGTCCGCTGGATCGAGAGGAACTCTAGATCCCAGCGGCCGGCGTCAGTCACCGGCCCCTGAACTTCGAAGACGAGCGTGCGCCCGTCGCCCGAGAACGCCGCGCGGCCGACGTTGCGGACGGCCAGCATGTCCTCGACCGTGTAGGGCCACGCCGGCTGGACCGACGTCGCCGTCGCGGGTGTCGCCAGCGCGCAGGCAAGCGCCAGCCCTGCGAAAATTCGCATTGCTTGTCCTCCAATGTTCAGGGGGCGGGGTTGGCGGCCTACCAGGCCTTGGTCAGCTGTAGCGCGACGACCCGGCCGCTCGGGTCATAGTTGGTGGCGTCGAAGCCGACGATCTGCGGCGCGTCGTAGAAGGGTGGGTCCTGGTCGAAGACATTCTGGACCGTCAACGCCACCACCGCACCGCGCCAGGGACCTGAACGCGCCGAGGGCGACCAGCGCACCTGCAGATCGGCGGTCGTCAGCGGCTTCATCCGGCGTCCCGCAACGGTGTTCAGGTCGCCGGTGTGGTTGAGTGAGACGCTCGCAGCGACGTCGCCGTGCGTCCAGGTCGCCGAGCCGCGTGCGCGCAGATCCGCTGGAAAGCCCGCCATCCCGGCCAGTTCGGCGGAACTGGAGGCGGCGGTGATCTTGCGCTTGTAGTGCATCAGCCACGACAGATTGCCGCTGAAGTCGAGCCTGTCCGCCCCGAGATCCAGGCGGTAGCTGCCGGAGAGATCCAGGCCTTCGACCGTGAAGGCGCCGGCGTTGACGTAGCGCGCATCGCCGATCGCGCCATAGGCCTCGGCCGGATAAAGCGCCTGGGCCGCCGCCGAGGCGTTGGCGAGATAAGACTTCACCAGCGCCAAGTCGGCGGTGTTGGTCGCCGGCGCAATCAGCGTCCGGAACGGGGCCAGATCGCCGGCCGTCAGGATCGTCGACAGATAGTTGATCGCCGGGCGGCCGATCCGACCTTCGAACGTGGTGCGAAAGAGCGTGCCCGAGAGCTTGAGCTCTGGCCGGCTCAGCGGCGCATAGTCGAAGCCGCCGGTCCAAGACGTGGCGGTTTCGGGGGCGAGATTGGGATTGCCGCCGATCAGGATCAGCGTCAGCACGTTGCGCGACCCGTTGCTAAGGTTCACGGGCGTGGCGCTGGCCGCGTCGGTCAACTGGCCGATCGACGGCGCGCGGAAGGACTCGCCATAGGTCGCGCGCAGCGTCAGGTCTTCGACCGGCGCCCAGGCGAGGCCAAACTTCGGCACGGTCGAATGCACGCCGCCCCCGTAGTCCTCCCAGCGAACGGCCGCCGAAACCTCCAGCTTCGAAAAGCCGGGCGGCTGAAAGTCACCGCCGAAGATCGGGATGCGCGCTTCGCCGAACACGGCGTGAACCGTGCGCTCGCCACGCCGCGGCGCGATCGGAATGGGGGTCAGGGATGACGAGGTGCTGACCCCGTACATCTTCAGAAACTCGCGGCGCGCTTGGGCGCCGACGGCCAGGCGGACGGCGCCGGCCGGCAGGCTGAAAAGCGTGCCGTCAGCGGTCGCGTTAGCAATGTCGAGCTTGCCCAGCGTGCGGCGGCGGTCCCAGCCGGAGACGACGAAGTCGAGCACGGCCTGCGCATTGCGGCCCTGGCCGATGTAGGGGTTGAAGTAGCCGTCCCGCCCGGCGCTGTAGCTGCTGAGCGGATTGTCGGGCGTATTGCCGAGGGCCTCGTTCAGCGCCGCCGAGTTCACCAGGCCGCTGGAGCCGCCACGCGTCAGCTCTTCGCCATGCCCGACATAGGCGTCCAGGCGCCAGTCGGCGGGCAGGTCGACCTTTGCGCCCAGGGAGACGTTGCTGCTGCGAACCCGTCCCACCCCGCGACTGGCGCCGGTCTCGTTCTGGAACGAATAGGCCACCGTGTTGGCGGCCGCCCCGTTGGGGGACACGAAATAGGGATTGGCGCGGCTCACGGTCATCGCGGCGATCGGCGCGAGGTTCCAATGCGCATAGCGACGTTGGCTGAACCGCGCTTCGGCGTTCAGGCTGACCCGGGGGCTGACCGCCTGGGTCGCCGAGGCGTAGATCGCGGTGCGTTCCTGCTCGGGCAGGATGCCGGCCACCTCGTTCTGGTTCTGATAGTTGATCTGCCCGGCGATAAAGGCCGATGGTGTCAAGGCCGTCCCGTTCTGCCCCGAGGGGATGGCGTAGGCGGGCGCGTTGGCGATGAGGATGTTGCCTGGCTGGCTGTAGAAGAGGCGGCGGTCAGCGCCGCCGAACGCCCGCAGATCGGCGTCGGCCGTGTAGGCGCGGTCACGGCCCATGACCTGGTTGGTTCGCTGGTACTCGGCGCTGAGCAACAGCGAACCGCTGGTCCAGGCCGTACCGAAGGTCTGCGCCAATTGACGTTGGCCAAGTCCGCCTTGCGTCGCGCCACCGATCCGGGCGCGGGTCTCAAGGCCCTCCCAGTGATCGCGCATCACGACATTGACCACGCCGCCGACCGCGTCCGATCCATAGACGGCCGAGGCGCCGTCGAGCAGCACGTCGACACGGTCCACGGCCGACAGCGGCAAGCTGGAGATGTCGGCGAAGTCGGCCATCAAGCCGGCGCCGGCGACCCGACGGCCGTTGACGAGAACGAGCGTCGCATCGGCGCCAAGGCCACGCAGATTCACCCCGGTCGCGCGCCCGGCGTTGTTGCCGGTCGTATCGGCCCCGACCCCGCCAGCCCTGTTGCTGGCCGTGCCTGAAAATGTCTGCGGTAGCGCGGCCAAGGCGTCGCCAAGACTGCTGTACCCGCCGCGATCGACGGCTTCGCGCCCCAGGGTGACGACGGGCGAGGCCGCGTCCTTGGCGCCGCGAATGTGCGAACCGACGATGACTTCCTCGAGCAAGACCGGATCGGACTCTGGCGCCGAAATCGCGGCGGCAGGGTCGTTCGCCGCGCTGGCGGCGGCGCCACCGGCCCCCAAGCCGCCGACAGGCGACCGCAGTGGGCGCAACACCAGGACGCCGGGACGGATCTGGTCAACGGCGACGTTGCTGCCGGCCAAGAGGCGCTCCACCGCTTCTCGCGGCGTATAGCGCCCGTTGAGCGCCGGGGCCTGCAGGCCGGCGACCAGGTCGGGTTCGAACAGGATCTTGAACTGGGCTTGGCGCGCCAGGGCGACAAGCGACTTGTCCATCGGACCCGCCGGAACAGCGATCGAGACGACCGGCTCCTGCGCAGCGGCGATAGACGGCGCGGCGGCCGCCAGGACGCTTACGGACGCTGAACTCAACAAACAGACGGGTACGCGCATCATCTCCAAAGTCCCCCGCCATCGGCGGGCGCGACCTGAGTGGTGCGCTTTAGCCGTCGATGGTTCGCGGGTGAGACGTCCAAACCCTGCGCCTCGGGCGGTGGGTCTGTGAAAAAAATATAACGCTAGGTTTTTGGCCCCCTTTCGGGTTGCAGCTCAATGTCGCCGTTCGGCTTCCGGTCGCCCTGCAGGCCGTAATAGGCGGACAGCGCGGCGATGAAGTCGTCGTTGTCGCCTGTCGAAAACACGCCGCTGATGCGGCGCGTCCGCGGGGCGCCATCGCCCAGGACAATCTTGCTGCGGCTATATCGGTTCAGTTCGGCGACCGCGTCTTCGAGCGGCATGTCCTGGAAGGTGACGGTCCCGCTCGTCCAGCTCGTCGCCGTCTGGATGTCCACTGGGGTCGGGGTTGCGGTCGACGCGTCGGCGGGTTTTAGCGACAAGGCTTCGCCGGGCTTCAGCCGCCAAGTCTTGGCCGTCGCGTCCTTGTCGACGACCTCGACGCTGCCCTCGGTCAGGGTTATGCGGACGTCCTGGCCAATCCTGCGCACTTCGAAGCGCGTTCCCGTGGCGCGGACGCGGGTGTCGCCGGCCTGGACGATGAAGGGGCGCTGCGCATTGTGGGCCACCTCGAAGAGCGCCTGGCCGCGCAGCAACTCGATCCGGCGTTCGCTGCCGCTGAACCGCACGCGGACCTGACTGTCGGTGTCGAGGGTCAGCTGGGAGCCGTCCGCGAGGCGCGTGCTGAAGGATTGGCCGACATCCGTCGCGTAGGTTGGCCGCAGGCTGATGTACCCGCCGGCGACCGCCGCCACGACGCTGGCGGCGACGAGCGATCCGATGACGACGCGCACGCGCCGCGCGCCCAGACGCATGACCAACCGCCGCCGCTCGGGCCCGCGCGCGAGCGCTTCGGCTGTCGCCAGGCGGATATCGGGATCGTCCTGCAGCGCCCGGACGCCCCGGCTGATGTCGTCAATGCGGTCGTACTCGGCTCTGTTCTCGGGATCCGACCGCCAGAGGGAGAAGGCTTCGAGATCTTCGGTTTCGATCCGGGGATGAGGGTCGTTGAGCAGCGCATGCCAGGCTCCCGCCTCGCGCGTGATGCGCTCGTTCTTGCGTTGATCCTTGATCATGACGAGCGCCACCCTAGTCCCGCATGGCCGCCGACGTTTTCGCAAGGGCGCGTCGCATCCGATCCTTCACGGTCCGCTCCGGTATGTTCCGAAGGACCGCGACCTCGCGGTAGCTCAGGCCCTGGATGTGAGTCAGCAAGAATACATCGCGCAACTCTGGCGGTAGGGCCAGCACGATTTGTTTTAGCGTCAACGCATCCTCTTGCGACGCGGCCGTAGAGGGCGCGGTGAAAGCCTCCGTATCGGCGCGGCGGCTCTCTTCACGGTGTTCGCGTCGCGCCCGGTCCCGCGCCAGGTTTTCGGCGATGCGCAGGAGAAAGGCGCGGTGATGGCGGACCTCACCCCGCACTTCCTGGGCGGCGGCGCGCAGATAGGTCTCGTGCGCCAGGTCGTCAGCCTGATCGCCGTATCGCTTGCGCAGCACGCTACGAAGCCAGCGATCGTAGCGGCGAAACAGCGCCTCCACGGCGGCGGGCAGGGACGGGCGCGTCGGGGCTGGAGAAGAAAAGCCGTCCATGGGGCGTTCCACCTGAGATTGCCCCACAGAATCCTACATCAAATCCACCTTGAAAAGGTGTATTCGGAACATAATCCACCTTCCTGCGATCTGTCGCTGTCAGGATGCTCGACGAACATTCTCCCCGTTGCGTTGTTGGACGTCAGGGGCGATGTCGAAACTGGAAGAACAGTTCGGTGAGATGCTCCGATATCATCGGAAGCGCTCCGGCCTCAGCCAAGCTCAACTCGCCGAGAAGATCGATCGCCAACCCAATGCGGTGCAGCGGCTGGAAAGTGGTGAAACCGCGCCAACTTTCGACACGCTTGAGCGGCTTGCCGACGCCCTGGATGTGGACGTCCGTGATTTGTTTGGCGTCGGTGAGTATTCAGCGCGATCTGGCCGTGACGATCCGCTCGCAGCAATCTTCAAGCTGCTCGTCGGGTTGAAGGATCGCGACCTTCAGAGTTTGAACGAGATGATTGTCGCGGCGCTCAAGCTGCGAAGGTAGTCGCGTTAGCAACGCACGATCGTTTCCGCCAATCCGGCAACGATACCGAGCCCAATTCCAAACTGTTGCACTCGATGTGTCGCTCGGCTGCGTGTTGTCAGCCCCGGGCAGGGGCCTGAAGCGAGATTCCGTGCATGCCGTCCGTCGGTCTGGCGGCATACCGACATGGCCGCGCCGCTCGCCAGTCGGGGACCGGATCGGACGCCGAGCGCTGGCGCCGGCGGCGGCTGGCGCGCGTTTGTCGGGCTGACGACGCCCGCGCTGTGCTGGGAATTTCTGCGGCGCAATCCGGCCTATCGCGCGGACTTCGACCACGCCCAGGATACTGGTGCAAGGCTCGATCGCCGCTGGGGATTGGCCGCGCCCGCTGATCCTGATCTGTCCGCCGATGAGGGAAGGGTCATCTGGCGGCAAGACGTCGCGCCGGGCCTGGTCGTGCCGGTCGAGCGCGCATCATTCGGCGCGCTACGGCCGCTGCCCCTCGCACGATCCGATATCCGTCAGGGCGAGGACGGGCGCCACGTCCGCCTTCCGAGCGGGCTGCAGGTCCTGCTGCGCGGCGACGCGCCGGTTGGGGGCCCGCTGATGGTGGTCATGGCCTATGACGCCGACTTCAACCTGCGGATTCGCGCCGTCGATGCGCTCCGTCGCGCCGATTTCACCGATGCGCCGCCGGCTTCGCGTCTTGGTCAGGCGCAGAAGGAGCGCCTTGCGCGCTGTCTCTTCGCACTGGATGCGACGCTCAAGGACCGCACTCACCGTGACATCGCCCGCGCGCTCTTTGGTCCGAGAGAGACCGAGGGACCGGACTTCGCCACCTCGACGATCCGTGACGTCACCGCACGTTTGGTCCGGCGCGGGCGCGCCCTGATGTCGGGCGGCTATCTGCGCCTGCTGCGAGCTGGGTTCTAGCCGGGGCGAATTCGACCCCCGCCTGGTCTTCGCCATCCCTGATCAGGGGCCTTATGCGCCAGCCTTTCCTGAAGCCGCCGCCCGATGTCCGGAGCTTTCTGGCGGCTTTCGAAGGATCAGGTCATGTCCCAGATCGATGAGCCGCCGCCCGAGCGCCTCCTCCTGGCGCCCGAAGCCGCCAAGGTTCTGCGCCTGTCGCCCGCGACCTTGGCCAAGCACCGCTGCTACGGAACAGGGCCGGTTTATCGCAAGAACGGCGGGCGGATCCTCTACGCCTTGAGCGATCTGCACGACTGGTCGCGACGGGGCGTGCGCCGGTCGACCAGCGACCGCGACGCCGTCACGACGCGGCCGGCCCAGGCTCACGCCGCCGTGGCGCCGGCCTATACCGGGCGGTGCGGCGATGACTGAGCGCGCCAAATCCGAGCTGACCCGCGTCGATCTGGTGTTCCTCGCCGGGCGGATCGAGCGCTGGATCCGCTTTGGCCAGATCGCGGCCGAAGACGTTCAGGACCGCCGCCGGCGCACGGTGATGTTCGCGCCCGGCGAGATCTTCGCCTTCGTCCGTTGGCGCGCGGAGGCATACGGCACCGTGGATTCCCGGATCGCCATCCTGCGCGCCGTGCGCCCGGGACAGGCGTTCACGACCTATCCCGAAGTGGCGCCGGGCTCGGAGATCCTGCTGGACGTCCATGGCTGGTCGAAGGTCCAGAGGGTGCTGGAGGCCATCGACAGCGTCGAGCGGGTCGGCGTTCCGCCGCATCGCGCCGCGCCGGACTATTGGCGTCACGTCGGCGCCCGGGTCGGCGTCGGTCTGCCCGCGCGCGTCTACGACCGCGCCCGTCACCGCGCTTTCAAATTGCGGCGGGGCATCTTCCCATGAGCCGCAGTTGTACTGTTCTCGTCGTCCTCGTGTCTGCGCTCGGCTGCCTGCTGGTGCTTCGACCGGGCTATCGGCCGGCGCCGCGTCTGCTGTTCAACACCACCGCTAGCGCGCCGATCGGCTTCTATCTTCTGACGCCAGGACGCTATGCCAAGGGGCAGTTGGCGGCGGTCTTGCCGCCGCCGGCCTTGGCGACCTGGATGGCGCGGCGCGGCTACCTGCCGGTCAATGTTCCGCTCCTGAAGGAAGTGGCGGCCGTTGGCGGTCAGCAAATCTGCGGCCTTGGCGATGCGCTGTCGATCGACGGCCAGACCGTCGCCCGCATCCGACCAAATGACCGTTGGGGGCGAACGCTTCCCGCCTACCGGGGCTGTCGACAGCTCGCCGACGGCGAGGTGCTTCTTCTCAACCGCCATGCGCCCGACAGCCTCGACGGGCGCTATTTCGGCCCGATGCCGGCGCGCCAGGTGATTGGCGGCGCACGCCCCCTGTGGACCTGGGAGGTGCGGCGATGACCGCGCGGTTATTCCTTTCCTTGTTCGGTCGGTTTGCCGGTCCTTTCCTCGTCCCGGTCAAAACGGCGTCGGCGGTCGCGCGCAGGCGCGGTCAAGGGCGGCCGCGAGGCCGGCGCGGCACGCGCCTTGTCCTTGGCGGCGACGAGCGCGGCCGCACGCTTGTCGTGACCGAGACGATCGGCGGGACGCCGCGCGCCGGGCGCGCGTCTGTCTGGATCTGTTCAGCGCTTGCCGCGCTCACGGTCGGCATAGCGGCGACGCCCGCGTCGCCCGCACCGGCGGTTGGTCGCGGGCAGAGTATTGCGGCTGCGGTCGAGGAGGCTTCCACCCGGTTTGGCCTTCCCAGCGCATGGATCTACGCGGTCATGCGCCAGGAGAGCGGCGGGCGGGCTTCGGCGGTGTCGGCGAAGGGCGCGATGGGTCTGCTCCAGCTGATGCCCGCAACTTGGCGTGATCTGACAAGCGAATTGAGCCTCGGCGATGATCCGTTCGAGCCTCGCGCCAACATCCTGGCTGGCGCGGCCTACATGCGCCGCCTCTACGATCGGTTCGGCGCGCCAGGGTTTCTCGCGGCCTATAATGCAGGCCCCGAGCGATATGCCCGGACGCTCGTTACAGGAGCGGCCCTGCCGCGCGAGACACAGGATTACGTTCGCAGGCTTTCGCCTCTGATCGCGCGATCGAGCCTTCAGAGAGACCCAGCTGGTCTGGCCTCGGACTGGCGAACGGCTGGCGTCTTCGTCACGCGAGGAGACACTGAGGCTCGGACCGGCGGCGCCTTAGTTCCTGGTGGGCTTTGGACAGCGGTGCGCCCATGACCGTCCCGAACGCATCAGGTCGGAAGGGCGAGCAGGGCAAGCTTGAGGGAGGGCAGGGCCGGTTCAAATGCAACAGTAAGCGTCCGGCCGCTGCACATCCGTCAGGTGTTGACGTGATTTCCGCCGGGATCTTGTCAGGTGGTGGCTGCGT
>Ga0102832_1000548_pt1 | contig 54873 bp, 39 predicted proteins | sample EBPBio282013_DNA_FD_88942 | JGI IMG/M metagenome (GOLD analysis project Ga0102832, IMG submission 88942) | Wastewater treatment Type I Accumulibacter community from EBPR Bioreactor in Madison, WI, USA - Reactor 2_5/28/2013_ DNA (Illumina Assembly) | ecosystem: Engineered > Bioreactor > EBPR >...
CCTCGGTCTGGTCACCGTGGGTGTCCTGGGCGCAGACGACCTCCTTGCTGGTGGCGAGGTCGGTGGAGGTGCTGGCGATGCCGGAGACCAGGCCCATGCCCTGCAGGAAGCCGTTGTGGCGCTGGGCGCCCACGGTGATGCCGGGGGCGAGGTCGAGCGTCGCGATCACCGGGGTCTTGCCGGTCATCGCCTTGGCCGCCCACTGGCCGATCAGCTCGCCGGCCTTGAAGTTGTCGGTGGCGAACAGGGCGTCGGACGCGTCCTGCGGGTCGGTGGCGGTGTCGAGGGCGATCACGACGATGCCGGCCGCACGGGCCTTCTGGATGGACGGCACGATGGCCTTGGTGTCGGACGGGGTGATCAGGATGCCCTTGGCCCCGGCGTTGATCATGTTCTCCATGGCCGTGACCTGGCCCTCGTTGTCACCGTCCTTGGCGCCGGCGCCGGTGAGCAGCTTGGCGCCGAGTTCGGTGGCCTTGGCCTGAGCGCCCTCCTTCATCTTGACGAAGAAGGGGTTGGTCTCGGTCTTGGTGATGAGGCCGACGATGATCTCGCCGGAGGCGGCGGAGCCGCTGGTGCTCGCGGCGGGGGCGGCGCCACCGGAGCTACAGGCGGTGAGGACGATCGGAAGTGCAATGGCGACGGCCGCTGCGATCTTGCGGAACATCTGGTGCCTTTCTTCATTGAAGGGATGTGTGGGAGTTCCCGAGCCGGAATCTAGCGCACCCAAAACGTTCAAAGAAGTGTTTGCGAAAAGGTCACAAAACAACCACGAACAGGCGTTTCGTGTTGCTATCAACATCGGCATTCCACCCCATTTGGGATCCGCGGCCGCCGTGTTCCGGAGGGCTGCCGCGGACGCGTGGCATCCCCACGCGAACAGGTCCCCGGCTGTGGGATACCCGCGGGATGGGGAGCCCGCCCTGGCGGCGCGAAACGGGCGATGGCGAGGCCTTTCACACTCGATTCGCACGGAGGTGCCCGGCGGCCCTCCAGTGGTGGGACCTGCGATCCCACATTCCCACAACTGCGATGGTGAGATCGTTACACAATGGCGCGTGATCATGCCCAACGGGCCCGATGTTGGTTCGCCGGACAAGGAATTCTCCGATGCTGGTGACGTCGGCGAAAATTCGTGTTGGTTGCGTACCGACAGTCAAACCGAAACCGGATCGGCAAGCACCACGCAGCCGTCCGGGTCGAGCCGCACGGCCAGCTGCCGGGGCGCTTCGTGGTGCCCGGGGAGCTCCCGGCTCCGCACCCGCGCGGCCTGTCCGTCCGGCAGCGCGACGGTCACCTCGGCGCCCCCGCGGCGGGCGCGCACCTCCAGGACGGGGCACGGCGTCCCCGCCGGGTCCGCCACCAGCCCGTCGGGCCCGACCCCGACGACCCCGTCCGCCCCGGGGAGCCCGAGAGAGGCCGCCTGCGCGGGGTCGAGGAACGGGCCGTAGCCGAGGAACGAGGCCACCTCCCGTCCAGCCGGGTGCCGCCACAGCACGGACGGCTCCGCAACCTGGAGCAGGCGTCCCCCGGAGAGCACAGCGACGCGGTCGGCGATCGCGAAGGCCTCGTCCTGGTCGTGGGTGACGTAGAGCGTGGGAATGCCGGTGGCGCGCAGGGTCTCGTCCAGCACCGCGCCGAGGTGCTCGCGAAGACCGCGGTCGAGCGCGGAGAGGGGCTCGTCCAGCAGCAGCAGGCGCGGCTCGGCGGCCAGCGACCTCGCGAGGGCGACCCGCTGGGCCTGGCCACCCGACAGCGCGGTCACCGGACGCGGCCCGTAGCCGGGCAACCCGACAAGGTCGAGCAGGTCCGCGACCCGGGCGTCACGCTCCGCGCGCGGGCGCCCGTCGAGGGCGTAGCCGACGTTGGCGGCCACCGACAGGTGCGGGAACAACTGGCCGTCCTGGAACATCACCACGAAGCCACGGCGGTGCACCGGCACGCCGGCGAGGTCCTCGCCGTCCCAGCGGACGGCGCCCGCGGCGAGCGGCTCGAGGCCCGCCACCGCCCGCAGGAGCGACGACTTCCCCGACCCGGACGCCCCGAGCAGCGCCACGACCTCGCCGGGAGCGACCTCGAGGCTCACCCGGTCGACGGCGGTCACGGGTCCGTAGCGCACCACAGCATCGGCGACCTGGAGCCCGGCTACCACGGGTTCACCTCCCTGGGTCGGATCCACTCGGCAAGCCCCATGGCCAGGGCGGTCAGCACGGCGAGCACGACCGACGCCGCCAGGGCCATGCCGAAGTTCTCCGCGCCCGGGCGTCCGATCAGCTGGAAGATCACCACCGGCAGCGTGGGACGGTCCGGCCGGGCGAGGAACGAGGTGGCCCCGAACTCGCCCAGGCTGGTGGCGAAGGCGAAGCCGACCGCCAGCCCGAGCCCCCGCAGCGCGAACGGGAGGTCGATCGTGGCGACGATCCGGGCGGGCGCGGCACCCAGGCTCGCCGCCGCCTCGTGCAGGCGCGGGTCGATGGCCCGCAGCGTGGGGAGCAGCGTCCGCACCACCAGCGGCAGGGCCACCATCGCCTGCGCGACGGGGATCAGCAGCCAGCTCGACCGCAGGTCGAGCGGCGGCCGGTTCAGCGTGATCAGGAAGCCGAACCCGACGGTCACCGCCGACACCCCCAGAGGAAGCATGAACACCGCGTCCACCCCGCGCAGGAACCGCCGTCCCCGTGGCGAGGACGGCCGGCGGGACAGCACGTAGCTCACCAGCAGCCCGAGCACGACGGCGATCGCCGTCGCGGCCACGGCCGTGACCACGGAGTTCAGCAGGGCCTGCCAGGCGCTCACCGTGAGCTGGCCGGTGCGTCCTCCCAGCGCGACGTAGTGGGCGAACCCGATCCCGTCCGCGGTCACCAGCGAGCGCCAGGCGAGCGAGCCCATCGGCAGGAGCAGCAGTCCGGCCACCACCACAGCGGTGACCGCTGCGGCCGGCAGGTCCCCGCGCCGCAGGGGGGCGTCGACCGGGTTGCCGGACAGGCGCAGCGCGCGTTCCTGGCGCGCCCTGGTCGCGCCGGCGACCATCAGCGAGGCGGTGACGACGACGAGTTGCAGGATCGACAGCGCGGCCGCGGCGGGCAGGTCGAGCAGCTGCGTGGTCTGGTACCAGATCTCGGTCTCGATCGTCCCGTAGCCGCTGCCGCCGAGGACGAGGACGACCCCGAACGCCGACGCGCAGAACAGGAACACCAGCGCGGCGGCCGATGCGATCGCCGGGGCCAGCGCCGGCAGCGTCACCGTGGCCAGCACCCGTAGCCGTCCCGCGCCCAGGCTGCGCGCGGCGTCCTCGGCCCGGGGGTCGAGCCGTGCCCACAGCGCGCCGACCGTGCGCACCACCACCGAGTAGTTGAAGAACACCAGGGCCGCGACGATCGCCACGAACGACTCCTGGAGACCGAGGAAGCCGAGCAGTCCCCGCGGCGCCAGCAGCGACTGGAACGCCACCCCGACCACCACGGTGGGCAGCACGAACGGGACGCTGACCAGCGCACGCAGTGCCCGGCGCCCGGGGAAGCGGCAACGGTAGAGCAGGTACGCCCCCGGCAGCCCCAGCAGGACGGAGACCGCCGAGCCGGCCACAGCCTGGCCGAGGGTCTGGCCGACGATGCGCCACGTACGGGGAGCGGCGAGCACGTCCTGGACCCCGGCCAGGCTGGGCCGTCCGTCGACGATGAAGCCGCGCGCGACGAGAGTGGCCACCGGCCAGGCGAAGAAGACCGCGAGGAACACCACCGGCAGCACCGCAGCGGCGACCCACACCCACGGGTGGCCGCCCACCCCCGCGGCCCGGGGGCCCCGGACGCGCGGCACGGGCAGGGCGGCGGTCACCGTCGTCCTGTCCGCTCGTGTGGCACCCGCTGCCGGACGCCGCCCCCCGGGCCCGCCGCGCTCACCCGATGACGCCCGCCGTCCACTCCTTGATCCACTGCTCGCGCTTCGCGCCGAGCTCGGCCACCGGCACCTGGATCGGTGCGTCCACCCTGGCCGCGTGGGCCTTCCAGTCCGCGGGGAGCTCCACGTCGGGGTCGACCGGGCTCATGTACATCGACTCGGGAATCTCCGCCTGCACTGCGGCGGACAGAAGGAAGTCCACGAACTTCCGCGCCCCCACCTCGTTCTGCGCGCCGGCGAGGACGCCGGCGTACTCGACCTGGCGGAAGCAGGTCGAGGTCAGCGCCTCCGTGGCGGGCTCGTAGGCCGGGGAGGAGGCATAGGAGACCACCAGCGGCCGGTCGCCCTTGCCCGAGGAACCGGAGAACTCGACGGTGTACGCCTCCGTCCAGCCCTTCACGACCTTCACGCCGTTGGCCTTCAGGGCCTTCCAGTAGTCGAGGTAGCCCGGGTCGCCCTTCGCGCCGACGGTGGCGGCGAGGAAGGCCAGGCCGGGCGAGGAGGACGCCGGGTTCTCCACCACGAGCAGGCCGGAGTACTCGGGCCGCGCGAGGTCGTCGAGCGTCCGGGGGACGGCGAGACCCTTGGCCGCGAACCAGCGGGTGTCGGCGTTCACGCAGACGTCGCCGTAGTCGACCGGCGTCAGCGCGTGGGTGTCGTCCGCGGCGAAGGCTTCCGCACCCTCGGGCAGCGCCGGCGAGGTGTACGGGCTGAGGATGCCGGCGCCGATGGCACGTCCGGCGAAGGTGTTGTCGATGCCGAACACGACGTCGCCCAGCGGCGCGTCCTTGGTGAGGATGAGCTGGTTCACCACCGTCCCGGCGTCACCGGGGGCGACGAAGGTGACGTCGTAGCCGGTCTCGGCCTTGAAAGCGGCGATGGTCTTCTCCCCGAGTGCGAACGAGTCGTGGGTGATGACGGTGAGGGTGCCGCTCTCCGTGGGGGCGGACGGCGTCCCTGACGCCGGCGTACCCGACGGCGCGGGGGTGCCCGCGCAGCCGGCGAGCAGGACGGCCGTGGCCGCGGCGGCCACGAGCTTCCGGATGGACATGCTGGTCTCCTCCAACTTCTCGGAGGGCCCGGGACGGCTCCCGGGGAGAATTCCCGACTCCCTACGCCGGTGCTAGCCGGATCAGGTTCGAGGGTCTGCGGACTCCCGCACTCTCAGCGCCCCGCGGCGCTCCCCTGTCGGTATCAGAGGCTACCAGTGCCAGGAGCGGTCCGACTCTGGCGCGGGGGTACCCCGGTTGTGCCAGTCTTGGGCGCATGACCGCGCAGTCCGACGCCATCGCCAAGATCAAGACCGGCTACACCTTCGACACCCCGTCCATCGACCTCGGCGTGCTGATGGCCGACGGGACGCCGCAGACCGACGTGCGGGTGCGGCTGTCACTGTCGATGCTGAACCGGCACGGCCTGGTCGCCGGCGCCACCGGCACCGGGAAGACCCGCACGCTCCAGCTGCTGGCCGAGCAGATCTCCGCGGCCGGGGTCGCGGTGTTCGCCGCCGACATCAAGGGCGACCTGTCCGGCATCGCGATCCCGGGGACGCCGAGCGAGAAGCTGCTGGCCCGCACGCAGAAGATCGGCCAGGACTGGCAGCCCGTCGGCTGCCCGACCGAGTTCTACGCGCTCGGCGGCCAGGGCACCGGCATCCCGCTGCGGGCCACCGTGTCGTCGTTCGGGCCGATCCTGCTGAGCAAGGTGCTGGGCCTGAACGAGACCCAGGAGTCCAGCCTCGGCCTGGTGTTCCACTACGCCGACACCGCCGGCCTCCCGCTGCTCGACCTCGCCGACCTCCGGCAGGTGCTGCAGTACCTCACCGGCGACGAGGGCAAGGCGGAGCTGAAGGCGATCGGCGGGCTGTCGGCCGCCACGGCCGGCGTGATCCTGCGCAGCCTGGTGACCCTCCAGACCCAGGGCGCGGACGAGTTCTTCGGCGAGCCGGAGTTCGACACCCGCGACCTGCTGCGCACCTCCGCCGACGGCCACGGCGTGATCTCCCTGCTGGAGCTGCCGAACCTCCAGGACCGTCCGGCGATCTTCTCCACGTTCCTGATGTGGCTGCTGGCCGACCTGTTCCACGACCTGCCCGAGGTCGGCGACCTCGACCAGCCGAAGCTGGTGTTCTTCTTCGACGAGGCGCACCTGCTGTTCAACGGCGCGTCCAAGGCCTTCCTCGACGCCATCGCGCAGACCGTCCGGCTCATCCGCTCCAAGGGGATCGGGATCTTCTTCGTCACGCAGTCGCCGACCGACGTTCCCGACCAGGTTCTCGCCCAGCTGGGCTCCCGGGTGCAGCACCAGCTGCGTGCCCACACCCCCAAGGACGCGAAGGCGCTGAAGGCCACCGTCGAGACCTACCCGACCAGCCAGTACGACCTGGCAGAGACCCTCCAGTCGCTCGGCATCGGCGAGGCGATCGTCACCGTGCTGAACCCCGACGGCGCCCCGACCCCGGTGGCGTGGACGCGGATGCTCGCCCCGCGCGCCTCCATGGAGCCGATGCCGTCGGACTGGCTGGCCAACGGCGTGGCGTCCTCGGCCATGCAGGCCAAGTACGGCCAGGACATCAACCGCGACTCCGCCTACGAGATGCTGGCCCGCCGGCTGGAGGCGGGCGCGGCCAGGGCGCAGGCCGAGGCCGACGCACAGGCGCGCGCCCGGGAGGAGGCCGCCGACCAGCGCGAGGCGGAGCGCGAGCGCGCGCCGCGTTCGACGTCCTCGCGGCGCGCCCCGAAGTCCGGAGTGGAGAAGGTGCTCGGCTCGGCCACCTTCTGGAACCAGGTCATCCGCGTCGGCGGGCAGGTCGTCCGCACGATGTGGGGCACCGCCCGCCGCTGAGCCCTCCGGGGATCAGCCGGCCAGGTCGTCCAGCGGGACGGACGGGTCGGCGAGGCGGTCGGCGGCGACCACCGTCCGGGCGCGGATGAGCCGCTGGACGGCGTCCATCGTGCCCCAGACGTTGACGTGCAGGCCGGCGAGCACGCGGACACCGGACCCCTCCGGCACGACCCAGAACGCCATGAACTCCGGAGCCGACTCATCGCCCCGCAGCACCAGCTCTGCGTCCGTGCCCCGCGGCACGTGGCCCGCGTACTCCAGTCCGGCCTCGTACTGGTCGGAGAAGAAGAACGGCACCGGGTCGTAGGCCACCCTCGCGCCGGCCATCGACCGGCCCGCGGCGAACCCGCCGTCGTGCGCGTTCGCCCAGTGCTCGACCCGCACCGGCCCGCCGAGGAGGCTGCTGCGCCAGCGGGCAACGTCGCCGGCGGCCCACACCCCGTCCAGGCTGGTCCGCAGCGCGGCGTCGGTGAGGACGCCGTCGTCGACGTCGGCACCGGCGGCCTCTGCCAGCTCCGTGCGCGGACGGATGCCGACGCCGACCACCACGACCCGCGCGGGCAGCGTCTCCCCTGCCGAGGTGACCACCCCGGTGACCGCGTCCTCACCGGCGAACGACGCCACCCCCGTGCCGAGGCGGAACTCCACCCCGTGGCTGCCGTGCCACCGGGCGAACCAGCCGCCGATGTGGGTGCCCATCACGGCCTCCAGCGGCGCCGGCCGGGGTTCCACGACGGTCACCGCGCACCCGTGGGCGCGGGCTGCCGCGGCGACCTCCAGCCCGATCCACCCCGCGCCGACGACCACCACGTCGCCCCCGTCGCGCAGGCGCTCCCGCAGGGCGAGGGCGTCGTCGAGCGTGCGCAGGTGGTGGACGCCGGGCAGGTCAGCGCCGGGCACGTCCAGCCGCCGGACCGCAGAGCCGGTGGCCAGGAGCGCGCGGTCCCAGGACAGCACGGTGCCGCCGGCCAGCGTGGCGGTGCGCGCCGAAGCGTCGAGGGCGGCCACCGGGTCGCCCAGCACCAGGTCGACCCGCTGGTCGGCGTACCACTGCGGATCGTGGGGGAAGGCCGCGCCCTCCCCGGCGGTGTCGAGGAGGAGGTCCTTCGACAGCGGCGGGCGCTCGTAGGGCAGGTGGTCCTCCTCGGTCACCAGCAGGATCTCGCCGTCCGCGTCCTGCTCGCGGATGCCCTCCACCGCCCGCGCGGCGGCCAGGCCGCCACCGACGATCAGGTACCGGGTGCGCTCTGTCTCGCTCATGACCCCACAGTGCGCGCCCGACGTGCGCCGCGTCGATACCAGCTTCGACCCAGCGCGCCGCGGCACCGTGGTGGGTAGGGGTCCCTGGAGGGCCGAGGGACCGGGCCCGTACTAGCCTTCCCCCGTGACCAGCGAATCCCCCGGCCCGTCCGCCCGTCCCGGACTGAGGGTGGGCCACGTGCCCGGCGTCACCCTGACGAAGTGGCGGCGCACGTGGGCCGAGCGCCTGCCCGGCGTCCCGCTGGAGGTCGCCGAGGTCACCGAGGCCGACCAGCGCGCGGCCCTGGACGACGGGCGCGTCGACATGTGCTTCGCCCGGTTGCCGCTCGACAGCGCCGGGCTGCACGTCATCCGCCTGTACGACGAGGTGGCGGTGGTCGTCGCGCCGAAGGACCACCCCTTCGCCGAGCGGGAGGAGGTGTCGCTGGAGGACCTGTCCGTGGAGACGCTGGTGACCGGGGACGCGGAGGCGAGCGCCACCGAGCGGGTCGCCTGGGGCGCCGGGGTCGCCGTGATGCCCCACTCGATCGCCCGCTCGCAGAGCCGCAGCGACCTCGTCTTCCGGCCCCTCACCGACGCCGAGCCGACGACCGTCGTGCTGGCCTGGCGGGTGGACACCCCCGACGAGCTCGTCCAGGAGTTCGTCGGCATCGTCCGGGGACGCACGGCGAACAGCTCACGGACCGCGGCGGAGCGGGCGAGCCGGCCCGCTCCGGCCCCGGAACCGCGCAGGGAACGTCCCGCGAAGGCCCCGCGGCGCGGCGGCGGGCCGCAGCGCGGGCGCGGGCGTCGCCGCTGAGCCGCTCGGCTCAGGCGTAGCGGCCGGAGTGGAGCACCGCCTGGTACTGGGCGCGCTCGTAGGCCGAGGAGTCCTCGACGGAGGCGGCGCTCATCGAGCCCCGCAGCTGGGCCACCCCGGTGTACTCGTGGGCCGTCATCCAGCGCTCGGCCTCGGCGAGCATGACCGCGACCGCCTCCGGCCCCCGCCGCAGGATCGCGGACGCCGTGCAGGCCACGTCGGCGCCCACCAGCAGCGCCTTGATGATCTCAGACCCGGAATGGACGCCCGAGGTGCAGGCCAGGCCCACCTCGGGGAGCTGCCCGCGCAGGATGCCCAGCCAGCGCAGGGCGATCCGCTGGTCGTCCGGCTCGGACAGGTCGGCCCGGGCCAGCAGGGACAACCGCTCCAGGTCGAGGTCCGGGGCGTAGAACCGGTTGAACAGCACGAGGCCGTCCGCCCCGGCGTCCACCGCGAGGGCGGCGAACTTCGACATCGCCGAGTAGTAGGGCGACAGCTTCACCGCCAGCGGGATGTCGACGGCGATCTTGACGGCCTCGATCGCGGCCAGGTGCGCGAGCTCGACGTCGGCCGCGCCGACCGACGGGTCGGCGGCCATCGTGTACAGGTTCAGCTCGAGCGCGTCGGCCCCGGCGTCGGCGAGCTGGGAGGCGTAGCGCTGCCAGGAGCCGGGACGGGTGGCGTTGAGGCTGGCGATCACCGGGATCCGCAGCTGCTCCTTGGCGCGACGCACCAGGTTGACGTGGGCACCGGCACCGAGGTCGGGCTGCTCGAGCTCGGGCAACGGGCTGCCGGAGAACTCGGCGAAGTCCTCGCCGGCGTCCATCAGTTCGGCGAGCTGGCTCTCCTCGGCCAGCACCTCCTCCTCGAACAGCGAGGGCAGCACGACCGCGGACGCACCGGCCGCCTCCAGCGCGAGCAGCGAGTCCAGCCGGCCCGTCATCGGCGATGCCGAGGCCATCAGGGGACCCGAGAGCGGCAGCCCGAGGTAGCTGGTCGAGAGATCGGGCCTCATGGTTCCTCCTTGGGGGCGGGCAACCCACGTTCCATACCCGCCAGTTGCGAGTAATAGTGCCAGCGTTCGTCGGCGTCCGCCTGTGCGAGTTGTGCCAATTCCTCCGCGCGTGTCGGGTTCGCCCTCGCCAGCATCGCGAATCTCGCCTCGCTCTGCATGAAATCGCGGACCGGCATGCTCGGCGCGCGGCTGTCCAGGTGGAGGGGATGGCCGTCCCCGCCCGGCCGGAACCGGTACAGCGGCCAGTACCCGCTCGCGACCGCCTCCGCCTGGTGGCTCATCGAGGTGGCCATGTCGATGCCGTGGGCGATGCAGGTCGAGTAGGCGATGAGCAGGGACGGGCCGGGCCAGGCCTGCGCCTCCAGCATCGCCCGGACGGCCTGCTGCTGGTTGGCGCCGATCGCGAGCTGGGCGACGTAGACGTCGCCGTACGCCTGCGCGAGCACGCCGAGGTCCTTCTTGGCCGTGCCCTTGCCCGCGGTGGCGAACTTCGCCGTCGCGCCCCTCGGGCTGGCCTTGGACGCCTGCCCGCCGGTGTTGGAGTAGACCTCGGTGTCGAGCACGAGGATGTTCACGTTGCGGCCGCTGCCGAGCACGTGGTCGAGGCCGCCGTAGCCGATGTCGTAGGCCCAGCCGTCGCCGCCGATGATCCACACCGACTTGTCGACGAGCTCGTCGGCCAGCGAGAGCAGCCGGCGGGCCGCGTCGTCGGTCGCGACGTGGCCGGCGAGCACCGCCTTGAGGCGCGCGACGCGTTCGCGCTGGGCGGCGATGCCCGCCTCGTCGGCCTGGTCGGCGGCCAGCAGGGCGTCCGCCAGCTCGGCGCCCACCTGGGCACGCAGGACGCCGAGCAGCCGGCGGGCCTCCGCGGACTGGAGGTCCTGGGCGATGCGCATGCCGAGGCCGAACTCGGCGTTGTCCTCGAACAGGGAGTTCGACCAGGCGGGGCCCCGGCCGTCCGCGTTCGTGGTGTAGGGGGTGGTCGGCAGGTTCCCGCCGAAGATCGAGGAGCACCCGGTGGCGTTGGCGATGATCATCCGGTCGCCGAACAGCTGGGTGAGCGTCTTGATGTAGGGCGTCTCTCCGCAACCGGAACAGGCCAGGGAGAACTCGAACAGCGGCTGGAGCTGCGCCACCCCCTTGACCTGGTCGGCGCGCACCTCGGTGCGGTCGGCCTCGGGCAGCCCGAGGAAGAACGCGAAGTTCCCCCGCTCGGCGTCGCGGTGGTCGCGCGCCGGCGCCATGTCGAGCGACTTGTGCTTGTGCTCGCTCTTGGAGCGGGCCGGACAGATGTCGGAGCAGATCCCGCACCCCGTGCAGTCGTCCGGGGCCACCTGCACCACGAGCCGCCGACCCGGGTGGGCGCGATCCTTGTACTCCTTGTGCAGGAAGCCCTCGGGGGCGCCGGCCAGGTCGACGGGGTCGGCCAGCTTGATCCGGATCGCGGTGTGCGGGCACACCACGGCGCACTTGCCGCAGTCGATGCACAGGGACGGGTCCCACACCGGCAGCTCGGCGGCGATCCCGCGCTTCTCCCACTTCGCGGTGCCCGTCGGCCACGCGCCGTCCACGGGAAGGGCGCTGACCGGCAGCAGGTCGCCCTGCCCGTGCAGCATCGCGCCGGTGACGCGCCGGACGAGGTCCCCGGCGGCCTCGGGCAACGGCGGCAACCGGTGCTCCGTGCTGGTGGGGCGCAGGGCGGCCGGCAGCGGGCGCAGCGCGGCGATCGCGGCGTCCACGGCGGCGAAGTTGCGCTCCACGACCGTGCGGCCCCTCCGCCCGTAGGTCTTCTCGACCGACTCCTTGATGGCGGCGACGGCCTCGTCGGCCGGCAGCACCCCGGAGAGGTAGAAGAAGCAGGGTTGCATCACCGTGTTGATCCGCCGGCCCAGGCCGGCCGCCTTCGCCACCGCCTCGGCGTCGATCACCCAGGTGCGCAGGCGCTTCTCCGCGATCTCGGCCTGGACCTCGACCGGCAGGTGGTCCCAGGTGTCCTCGCCGTGGGGCGAGTTCAGCAGCAGGGTGGCGCCGGGCCGGGCCACGTCCACGGTCTTCATCGTGCGCAGCAGGTCGAACTGGTGGACGGCGACGAAGTCCGCCCGGTCGACGAGGTAGGTGGCCCGGACGGGCGTCCGGCCGAACCGCAGGTGCGAGACGGTCACCGCCCCGGACTTGCGGGAGTCGTAGACGAAGTACCCCTGGGCGAAGTTGTCCGGTTGCTCGCCGATGATCTTCACCGAGTTCTTCGCTGCCCCCACGGTGCCGTCCGAGCCGAGGCCGAAGAACACCGCGGACAGGTGGTCCTCCGGTACCCGGAACGCGTGGTCGGGCGTGAGCGAGAGGTGCGTCACGTCGTCGACGATGCCGACCGTGAACCGCGGACGGGGCTCTGCGGCGGCCAGTTCGTCGAAGACGGCCTTGGCCATCTGCGGGGTGAACTCCTTCGACGACAGGCCGTAGCGGCCCCCGATCACGCGGGGACCCGGACGGCGCGACAGCGCGACGAGTACGTCCGCGTGCAGCGGCTCGGCGGGGGCGCCCACCTCCTTGATGCGGTCGAGCACCGCGATGGCGCGGACGGTCGGCGGCAGCGCGGCCAGGAACGCCTCCACCGGGAACGGCCGGAACAGCCGGACGGTGACCAGCCCGACCTTCTCCCCACGGCGCACGAGCTCGTCGACGGTCTCGCCGAGGCAGCCGGTGGCCGAGCCCATCACCACCACCACGCGCTCCGCGTCCGGGGCACCGGCGTAGTCGACCAGCCCGTAGCGGCGCCCGGTGCGCGCGGCCAGCTCGTCGAGCACCTCCGCCACCACCGCCGGCACGGCGTCGTGGAAGGGGTTGGCCGCCTCCGCGGCCTGGAAGAAGGTGTCGGGGTTCTCCGCGACGCCGCGGATGATCGGGGCGTCCGGGGTGAGCCCGCGAGCCCGGTGGGCCAGGACGTCCTCCTCGCGCACCAGCGCGCGCAGGTCGGCCTCGGCCAGCACCTGGACGCTGTTCACCTCGTGGCTGGTGCGGAACCCGTCGAAGAAGTGCAGGAAGGGGACGCGGGTGCGCAGGGTCGCCGCGTGCGCGACGAGGGCGAAGTCGTGGGCCTCCTGCACGCTGGACGCGCACAGCATCGCCCAGCCGGTCGTGCGTGCCGCCATCACGTCGGAGTGGTCGCCGAAGATGCTCAGCGCGTGGGTGGCCAACGTGCGCGCGGCGACGTGGATGACCGCAGGGGTGAGCTCCCCGGCGATCTTGTACATGTTGGGCAGCATGAGCAGCAGGCCCTGGGACGCGGTGAACGTGGCACCCAGCGTCCCCTTGGTGACCGCGCCGTGGAGGGCTCCGGCCGCTCCCGCCTCGGACTGGAGCTCGACGACGTCGGGCACCGTCCCCCACAGGTTGGGCCGGCCCGCGGCCGACCACGCGTCCGCGGACTCCCCCATCGCCGAGGACGGCGTGATCGGGTAGATCGCGAGCACCTCGCTCAGGGCGTGCGCGACCCTGGCCGCCGCCTCGTTGCCGTCCAGCGTCTCCCAGCGTGTCACCGGCCCATTGTCGCCGGTCACAGGGGCTGGCGACCGACGGTCCCGACGATCCCCGCCCGGTAGGCGTCACTGCTGAACTTGTCGTACTCGGCCTGGGCCGCCTCGATCCGCTTCGGCACGTCGAGGCGCACGGACGGCTCCTCGTTCCCCGGTGTGGTGATGAACTTCTGCAGCGCCTCCAGGCCGGCCTGCGCGCGGGAGGCCGCGGCGGCCTGCTTGGCGTCCAGGCGGGCGGCGTACCAGTCGGAGGCGAGGATGGCCTCGCGCTCGAACAGCGCCCGGAACTCCGGCGAGTGCAGCGTCCAGCCCTCCGCGGAGGCACCGTGGGCCATGATCTCCAGCAGCGCCCGCACCGGGGGGATCGCCAGGTCCACCGTGCCGTCGTCGAAGTACGACCGCGCCACCCGCTCGTGGGTGGCGATGATCGTGGCCACGGACTCGGCGTAGATGTCGGCGTCCTGGAGCTCCGGTCGCAGCATCTCCTCGGTGAACACCGCGTGCGGGTGCAGGAAGATCCGGCCGAAGTACTTCCGCGAGAACGCCTGCGTCATCCGGTAGCCCAGCCGGCTGGCCAGCACCTGCGTGCCGTTGTGCTCGAAGTCCTCGATCCGCTCCAGGGCGCCCTCGGCGATCAGTGCTGCGGCGCTGCGCTCGGCAGGGGTCATCCGCGAGAACACCTCCGGCACCAGCATCGAGATGTCGTGGTCGACGCGCACGTGCGGCCCGACGTACCCGGCGCACGACACCCAGCCGTCGTACCCGGTGAGGGCGAACGACAGCAGCGCGGCGTTCAGGTCGAGCACGGCCGGCATCGCGTTGAACGGGCCCTTGGTCATCGCACCCTCCGAGCCGGCGCCCGTCGTGGACGGCGACTTGCCGGTCATCGAGGAGATGAACTCCGCGAACAGCTCCGGCAGCTCCATGTAGTGCAGCGGGTTGTACGAGCACAACGGCGGGACGGGGCCGTCCGGCGGGTTGTTCCGGCGGCCGGCGGCGACGACGTCCACCGGCAGCGGCAGCGGGCTGCCCGCGGGCAGCCGCCGGACGAGGTGCCCGGCCAGGTCGGCCACGGCCGTCGCGGCCGCGTTGGTCCGGTCGGGGCGCTTCTGCAGGTAGCGCGGGTTCTTGCTGGGTTTGCCGTCCACCAGGCGCGGGTTGGCCGAGCACACGAAGTAGTTCGGCGAGCGGCCGTCCGGGCTGTCGGCGAAGGTGCTGACGAGGCTGCGCATCGGCTCGGTGAACTGGCTGAAGGCCACCGCGTCGTCGCGCATCTCGCGGGCGTCGTCCCTTGTCAACGGCTGGAAGTTGGACAGGAACGTGCCACGGGCAGCGATGTCGGCCTCCGCCTGCTTGTCGTAGCCGCGGTGGATCGCGTCGTCGGGGCGCTGGAAGAGGAGGTTCTCGCAGTTCTCCACCAGCTTGTAGGAGCGGTCCTCGTCGAGCCCGAGCATGTGGCCGCCGATCACCACCGACGCGGTGATGTCGTCCTCGGTCTGCACCTTCACCGCCGGGTTGAAGTCGTGGCGCAGGCCGAACAGCCGCCAGGAGCCGTCCGCGTCGAACCCGACGCGGAGCATGTTCACCATGATCTTCTCGCCGTCCAGGCGCAGGTTGATGCCGCGGCGGCCGTTGATGATGCCCACGGTGAAGTGGCTGCGCCAGTCGCCGCCCCATTCGGGACGGTAGAAGCGCTTCACCACGAAGACGAGCTCCTTGACGTGCTGCGGGATCGAGTCCAGCCAGGCGTTGAACTCCGCGGTGTACTCGGTGGCGGACGGGGTGAGCAGCTTGATCACGCTGCCGATCGAGCGGTCGTCGGACAGGATCGGGCGCTGGTCGCGGCCGCGCTCGCCCGGGTCGGCGAACCGGTCGGAGAAGTCGCGGGCGAGGATCTCTGCGACCGCGTCCATGTCGGCGTCGTAGTCGGGGGAGTAGGCGTTGCCGAAGATGAAGGCGTCGGTGATCGCCTTCGAGATCTCCGACTTGCCGCCGCCGGACACCGTGGCCGGCTTGTGGCAGTGGGTGGCCGTCGCGACCGTGCCGACCAAGCTCCACTGGGTGCGGTCGGACGCCTGCTGCACCATCCGCACCTGGTATCCCGACGGCGTCAGGTAGGTCTTGTCCGCGCGCAGGCGGATGGAGCCGGCCGAGCCGTCGGGGTTCGTCCAGGCGACGGTGAGGGTGCGCAGCGAGAAGGTCGGGCCGTCCGGCACGACGATGATGTGCGGCTGCTCCAGGTCGGTGGCGTGACCCTCGGGCCGGGGCACGAACCGCTGCGGGTCGCGCTCGACGACGGCCTGCACGCTGTAGCCCTCGCCCGCCGGTGAGACGGTGTACTCCTGGCCGAGGTTGTAGCTGGGGTAGACCAGGGCGCCGCCGGCGTGCTCCTCCTCCGCGTTGCCGAAGAGGTTGGCCGAGTAGCTGACCTGGGTCTTCACCTCCTTCTTGCAGTAGCCGAAGTAGTTGTCCGCGATCACGGTGACGATGACGCCCCGCTCGTCGCGCGCGCAGGCCTTGAACGCCTGGCCGCCGTTGTAGCACTCGTCCTCGTGCTCCCAGCACATGCCGTCGCGGCGCTGGCGCGCGGTCGCCTCGCTCACGTGCGGCAGGCCAAGGGACTTCTTGGTGACCCGGGTCAGGTGCGGGGCGAGGATGACCGCGCCGGTGTGGCCCGTCCAGGTCTCGGGCGCGAGCGAGGCGTCGTTCTCGGGCAGGTACGGGTCGCCGCCGTTGCCGAAGATGCCCTCGACGAAGTCGAGGTTGGCCACCAGGCCGCCCGGCACGATGAAGCGGGTCTCCATCCGCTTCTCGCGCACCCAGCCGGGCACGGCCGGGGCGACGAGCGGACGCAGCTGGAGCGAGACGAAGCACGCCGCCGGCCTCGCCTGGTTGGCGGTGTAGGGCAGCACCATGTCGACCTCGGGCGGCTGGAAGGCCAGGTCGAGCAGGCGCGCGAAGACCGCCTTCGGCACCGCGAGCTTGTCATCGGGGATGGGCAGCCCGCCCTCGGCGATGTGGAACACGCCCGCGGTCGTGCGGCGGTCGTTGGCCGGGTTGTGCAGCACGCCGTTCGCCAGCCGGTAGCTGGTGAGCAGCGGCGAGGAGTAGACGTCGGAGTCCGAGGGCAGCGACAGGGCGCGCGCCAGGCCGGGCTCGTCCAGCACGAAGGTCCGCCGGGGCAGCTTCGGCGACAGGCCGGTGTCGGCCAGGTAGTCGTCCAGCCAGTTCTGGATGCGGGCGTCCGCGGCGCACAACCGGTCGGCCAGCCGGCGGCTCAGCTCCCGCTGGCGGGCCAGGATCGGCGCGACCAGCTTCGCCGTCGCCGAGTCCTGGACCTCCGTGGGCGTGGGCAGTCCGAGCTGGGCGAGGCGGAGGTAGATGGCGGCGTGTTCGATGTGGGCCATACCCCTATTCTCGACGGCCCGGCCCGCGCCGTCCCGCGGGTCTCGCCGCTGCCGTGCCGACTTGACGCACCGGGACGCGTCTCCCTGCGACCCGGGATGGCGAATTCCGTACGCGTTGTGCCCGGCGGCCGGTACCCTCGCCACATGGTTCAGGCATTGGACCAGGTCTGGGTGGGGGTGGCCGAAATCGGCCTGGGCCTGGTTTTCTGTTTCATCGGGCACTCCGCCGCCAGGGTTGTCCTCGCGGTCTGGGGCGCGCTCGTCGGGTTCGTCGCCGGGAGCCTGCTCTACGTCGTGCTGCTGCCCAGGGTCGAGGGCCAGGTGTTCGCCGCCGTCCCGTGGTGGGCGTACGCGATCGGGATGGCCCTGCTCCTCGCCTGGTTGTCCTTCGCCTTCTACACCGTCGGCGTGCTCATCTCGATGGGGGCGGTCGGCTGGGCGCTGGGGCAGTTCCTCTCGACCACCTTCACCATGCCCTCGTGGATGACGTTCGGGATGGGCCTGGTGGTCGCGGCCGGACTGGTCATGGTCGGCTGGACGCTCAACCTGCCCAAGGCGCTGCTCGTCGTCCTGACCGCCGTCGTCGGGGCGGGCGCGATCCTGGACGGCGTCCAGTCGCTGATGGGCCAGCGGCTGGACTGGTTCAGCCAGATGGGCTGGAAGACCGACCCGACGATCCACGCGGCGTGGACGGTCGCCTTCGTCGTGCTCGCCGGTGCGGGCATGTTCGTGCAGTTCCGCCAGCAGTCGGAGGACAACCTGCGCGACGCGTACAAGCGCGCCTGAGGCCCGCTGCGGACCCCCTAGGATCGGCGCCATGCTGATCGTGACCACGAACGACGTGCCGGGGTACCGGATCGAGGCCGTGCTCGGGGAGGTCATGGGGATGACCGTCCGCAGTGCCAACATCGGCGCGAACATCATCGCCGGCTTCCGGGCCATCGGTGGCGGAGAGGTCGACGAGTACACCCGCCTCGTCTACGAGAGCCGGCAGCAGGTCATGCAGCGGATGTGGCAGGACGCCGTGTCACGCGGCGCGAACGCCATCGTGATGATGCGCTTCGACACCGGCGAGATCGGCCAGGCCTTCTCGGAGGTGTGCGCCTACGGGACGGCGGTCGTGGTCGAGCCGATCCCCCAGGGCCAGCCGGGTGCGACCAGGCAGTCGGCCGGCGTCGCCGCCCAGGCCGCGCAGCGCTGAGGCTCAGTCGCCGGCTCAGCCCTTGGCCTTGGGACCCTCCGGCGGCGGCAGCTTGCGCCGGAAGGTCGTGGACTCCCCCGGCTCCGCCGGCGGCGCGTCACCACGCCGGATGTCGAGGAAGCCCTTCACGCCGCGGTAGGTCGCGACGACGCCCATGCCGATGATCGCCCAGTCGAGCAGGCTGAAGTCGCCGGTCGTCCCGCTGGTCGTCATCAGGAAGTAGATCCCGGCGATGATCGCCAGGGGTCCCACGACCACGTACATCCATGCCTGCCGCTTCGGATCCTCCACGCGCGCAGCCTAGCCGCTCGGGAGCCCCCGGCCCACGCCGGGCGGGCGTCCTCAGCCGACGACGAGCCTGGCCCGCAGCGCAGCGAGCTCGTCCGCGCTGAGCCCCACCCCGCGCGTCAGGTAACGGTGCACCGAGCCGTAGCGATGGCGGGCGGTCGCCAGCCCGGCCTCGAGGTAGGAGGCGCGGAGCCGTTCGAGCTCCTTCACCACCCCGGCCCGCCGGCTGCCGGACGCGGCGCGCGCGGCGTCCACCTTCCGCTGGATCTCGGCTGCCCGGTAGGTGTTCGAGAGCAGGTACTGCTCGACGATCGTGTCGGTGGGCACCCCCGCGACGACCTGGAGCATGGCCGACACCCAGCCGGTGCGGTCCTTGCCGTGGGTGCAGTGGATGACCACCGGGCCGTCGGCGGCGATGATCGCGCGCAGCACGCGGGCCAGCGCGCGACGCTGGGCCGCCACCGTGACGAACCGCCGGTTCATCTCCCGCATGTGGGCCCGCGCCTGCGCGGCGGTGCGCAGCCCGGACGTGCTCAGCGACCGGCCGGCGAAGAGGTCCATGAGCACGTACTCCGCCCCGGGCACGGGGACGTCGGGCGATCCGGCCGCCACGCGGGGAGTGCGCAGGTCGAGGATCGCGGTGACCCCGGCGGCCTCCAGCGCCGCGACGTCGTCCGCGGTCAGGCCGGAGAGCTTCGAGGACCGGTAGACCACGCCCGTGGCCATCTGTCCCCCGCCCTTCAGGGCCAGGCCGGCGCCGGCGACGTCCCGGAAGTTGCTCGCGCCGACGATCGGGACCGTGCCCGCGGCGGCGGGATCGGCCAGCGGCCGGGGGGCGAGTGCCACAGCAGAGGGGACGGGGCCGAGCAGCCCGGCGAGGAGGGCCAGAACCAGCAGCCACCAGGAGCGCTTCACGCGAGAACGATACGCGCCGCAGGCCCGTCGCGGTGGGGATGGCGTCCGGACGGGGACGGATCGGGTACCGGGACTCACGAGCGGCCATGATGGGAGGCCGCACCACCGAGGAGGAGACCCCATGCCCCGCGCGATCGTGATCCGCCGCACCGAATCCGCCGACGCCGGAGACCCGGTGAACACCGCTTCGGTGGAGGAACTCCCCGAGCCGGGGCCCGAGGCCGGCCCGGTGCTGGTCGACGTCGCCTACTCCGGGATCAACTACAAGGACGCCCTCGCACTCACCGGACGACCCGGGGTGGTCCGCCGCACGCCCCTGGTCGCCGGCGTCGACCTCGTGGGCACCGTGCGGGCCTCCGAGGACGTCCGGTGGGCGGCGGGCGACACCGTGGTGCTCAACGGAACCGGGCTGTCGGAGACCGTCGACGGCGGGCTCGCAGAGGTCGCCCGCGTGGCGGCGGGGAACCTCGTCCGGCTGCCGGAGGGGCTCACGCCCGCGCGCGCCGCGGCGCTGGGCACGGCCGGCTACACCGCGGCGCTCTGCGTCCTGCGCCTGGAGGAGGCGGGCCTGGCGACCACGCCCGAGCAGCCGGTCCTCGTCACCGGCGCCACCGGAGGCGTCGGCTCGATCGCCATCGCGCTCCTGGCCACGGCGGGGCACCACGTGGCCGCGCTCACCGGACGGGGCGACCGCTACGGGGACTACCTCCGCGGGCTGGGGGCCACCAGCCTGGTGGCACGCGCGGAGCTGGAGGGCCCCGGCCGTCCGCTCCAGTCGCAGCGCTGGTCCGCGGCCGTCGACTCCGTGGGCGGGGAGGTGCTCGCGAACGTGCTGTCCCAGACCCGCTACGGGGGGACGGTGACAGCGTGCGGCCTCGCGGGCTCGGCCTCCCTGCCGGCGAGCGTCGTGCCGTTCATCCTGCGGGCGGTCACCCTCGCCGGGGTGGACTCGGTCTCGGCGTCCCTGCCGGCGCGGGAGGCAGCCTGGGCGCGCCTGGCCCGCGACATCGACCCCGCGCTGCTCGACGCGCTCACCGAGACCGTCCCGCTCGGCGGGGCGATCGACGCCGCCGGCCGGCTGCTGGCCGGGCGCACGCACGGCCGGATCGTGGTCGACGTCCGCGCCTGAGCGGGGCACGCGCAAAGCCTGCGCCACCGGGCCGGGATCGCATACCCTGTCGCTGAGTCGGGAGGTGCGGTGATCCGTTCCAGCGTCGCCAGCGGCCACACGCTGCGCAGCCTGCGACTGCTGCTCGAGGCGTACGCCGCCTCGGAACTGCCGGAGTGGGACGCGTTCGCGCGGACGATGCACAGCGTGCACCTCGACCCCGGCGACGTGCTCTTCTCCGCAGGCGAGCGCCACCCGTACGTGTACTACCTCGAGGAGGGCCTGCTGAAGGCCCTGATGACCAACGCGCGCGGCCGCACGATCATCCCCTTCTTCTCCGAGGAGGGCGAGATCTTCGCCTCGATGCCGGCGCTCGCGCCGGAGGGCGTCAGGCTGGTCGCCGCCCGGCACCTGCACCCCAGGGCGGAGGAGTTGGGCGCGGCACTGGCCGGGGTGACCATCCACACGATGGTGGCGATCGAGCCGACCCTCGTCCACCGGTTCGACGTGCGGATCATCGAGCGCCTGGCCGGCCGGCACCCCTCCTGGTCGCGGATGAGCAACGCCGTGACGACGCTGTACGCGATCAGCCTCCAGGCCGACGCCGCGGCCCTGCGCAACTCCGCGGAGCAGCGCTACCGGGACCTCCTCGCCAACCACCCTGACCTGATCGCGCGGATCAGCCGGCGGGACCTCGCCTGCTTCCTCAACGTCACCGACGTGGCGCTGGGACGCATCGCCAAGCGGGTGGAGGCCGGAGCCGTCGAGTCGGATTGACCCGCGTCCACAGGCGCTTTCGGCGGCGCGAGCTGCCGGGGGGTGAAAGGACTGACCAAAGGGGAGGGCCCTGGTGCACCATCCGCTGCACCAACACCTTCGCCACCTCTCGACGGGGACCCCGGGGGGGTACGAGGCTGTTCCACGGAAGCAGGTCGCTCCTGGTTCCAGCGCAGTGATAGGTCGCACCGGGTGCAACCCCTCGCACCCGGGTCGTCTCCCCCTAGGACGGCACGCGACGGCACGACCCATAGCAGTCGGATGAGTACCCCCCGCTCATGGGCCCCTTGAGGCCGGGATCACCACCCTCCCTGATCCCGGCCTTCACTGCCCCCAGCCAGGAGGCCGGCCGCCACCAGCCTCCCCTGGCCCGCAGGAGCGGGCCCCACAGACACCCCTCAGCGGCCGGTGTACCAATCGATTGACCAAGCAGCTGACCAACTCCCCGCGCACGGCGCGCGCCGCGCCCGCGGGTGTGAGAAGGTCGCCGCGGAGGATGCCGCGGTCCCGCACCGCGCGTTCCCCCACCGTGTTCGGAAAGGCCGATTCCGCCCGGCCTGACCTCGCTTGGGGTTCCCGCCAGAACACCGGTGGCGCACTGGCCGGCGTGCCGAATTGGGAGGCAGCCGACCCGAAAAGGCCGGAGTCACCCTGGACCCCTGTGACTCCGGCCCTGCCACCTCCCCCGGCTGGTGCCGGCACCGGTCCCCGTTCTGGGATCGCTTCCATCCTGTGCGAGACTCCTCGGGTGCGCGCGTACCGGGAGATCCTCAGCATCCCGGGTGCGCTGAAGTTCTGCGCCGCGGGTCTCCTCGCCCGTTCGGGCGGGGCGATGATGGGCCTGGGCATCGTGCTGATGGTCTCCTCCCTCTACGGCAGCTACGGGCTGGCCGGAGCGCTGGTGGCGGCGAACGCCGTGTCCTGGGCCCTGGGGACCGCCGTGTTGTCCAACCTCGTCGACCGGTACGGCCAGCGCCGCGTGATGTACCCCGCCACCGTGGTCTCCGCGGCGACGCTCACCGTGCTGGTGGTGCTCGCCGTGCTCCAGCTGCCGGCGTGGACGCTGTTCGCGCCCGCCATCGTCAGCGGCGCGACGGGCGGCTCTCCCGGCGCCCTCGTCCGCGCCCGCTGGACGCACGTCACCTCCGACCCCACGCAGCTGCACGCGGCCTTCTCGCTGGAGTCGACGCTGGACGAGCTCACGTTCGTCGTCGGTCCGGTGCTGGCCACCGCCCTCTCGACGGGGGTGCACCCGGCCGCCGGCCTCGTCGCGCCGGTCGTGCTCTCGCTGATCGGCGCCCGGCTGTTCTACTCCCAGCGCAGTACCGAGCCGCCGGTCGCCCCCGCCCCCGAGCCCGGCGAGGCCCGGCCGGCGGCGCTGCGGCGGTTCATCCTGCTCACCCCCGGCGTCGCGGCCGTGGTGGCCGTGAACCTGCTGATCGGCTGCGTCTTCGGCGCCATCGACGTCAGCGTCGTCGCCGCCACGACCGACTGGGGCGTCCGGTCGGCCTCGGGCATCGTGCTGGCGGTGTTCTCGGCCGCTTCGGGAGCTGCGGGCCTGTTCTACGGGGCACGCCACTGGCACTCGCCGTTGCACGGACGCTTCGTCGTGGGCGTCGTCGCCCTGTTCGTCTCGACCGTCGGGCTGTTCGTCGCCAGTTCCGTGCTGCTGCTCACCGGCGTCGGCGTACTCGTCGGGCTCACCGTCGCGCCGACCCTGATCAACGGCAACACCCTCATCGGACGGCTGGTGCTGCGCGAGCGGCTCACCGAGGGGCTGGCCTGGATGGGCACGGGCATTGGCATCGGGGCGGCGACCGGGTCGAGCCTCGCCGGTGGCCTGATCGACGGCCACGGCTACGCCGTCGGCTTCGCCACCGTGACGGCCTTCGCCGCGCTGGCCGCGGTGATCGCCCTCGCCTCGTGGGCGTCCGTCCGTCGGGCCGAGGGCCTGGTGGCGGCGACCGACGCCCCCGACAGCGACCGGGACACCGTCTTCGAATAACGCGGTTCATGCCCCCGGGGGTTTGTTCTGGGGAGAGAATGGTGTCTCGTGTTGCGGTGGCACACCTGCCCATTGACGGATCAGGGGCGCCCCGCTGCCGAGCCCGACTCAAGGAAGAGTGTGCATGTCCGCGAATACCGTCCGCTTCCCCGGCGTCCCCGACGTGATCAACGGCAACGGGGCCGTCGCCTATGTCATGAAGCACGTCTGCGGCGGGGTGATCGGCTACCCGATCACCCCGTCCACCGAGATCTCCGAGATCTTCGAGGCCGCCCGCGCCGACGGCCAGCTCAACGTCTGGGGTCGTCACCCCTTCTTCGTCGAGACCGAGGGTGAGCACTCCGCCCAGAGCGGCGCCCTCGGGGCCGCTCTCGTCGGCGGCAACTTCATCTCGAACGCCTCCTCCAGCCAGGGGATCCTGTACGGCCTGGAGTCGCACTATGTGACCGTGGGCAAGAAGATCGGCGGCTTCGTGCTGCAGGTGGCCGCGCGTGTGGTCACCAAGCACTCGCTCAACGTGATGGCCGGCCACGACGACGTGTACGCCCTCCTGCCGACGGGCTACACCATCATGTTCGGCTCCAACGCCCAGGAGGCCGCCGACCTCGCGGCCATCTCCTACCGCACCGCTTCGCTGTCGCTGATCCCCGTGGCCAACGCCATGGACGGCTTCGCCACCAGCCACGTGATGGGTGAGGCCCTGCTGCCCGAGCCCGAACTGCTGCGCACCTACCTCGGCGACCCTGCCGGACGGATCCCGTGCCCCACCGTCGCCCAGGAACTGCTCTTCGGCGCCAAGGGCCGGGTGTTCCAGCTCCAGCGCTACCTCGACCGGCACGCCGACGACTTCCACGCCGACGACCTGGCCGCCCTGCGCGGCTGGCTGTCCGCCCGCGGCCCGCGGGTCGAGGCCGACAACGACGGCGAGCTGGTCGAGCAGACCCTCGACCACGTGCCCGCCCCGCTCCAGGCGCAATGGCGCCGCCAGTGGCTCAACGCCTGGCCGGCGGGCACCCGCCAGCTCGTCCCCGCCCTCGTCGACCCGCACAACCCGGGCCTCACCGGGCCGGTGCAGAACCAGCCCGACTTCCAGGCGGGCTCTGCCGACCACCGCACCCACTTCGCCAGCGCCGTGCCCGCCCTGGCGCGCCAGGCGATGGCCGAGTACACCGCCCTCACCGGACGCGAGTACGCCCCGGTGATCGCCTACGACTGCGAGGACGCCGACTACGTGATGGTCGGCCTCGGCTCGATCACCGACGACGTCCGCGCCGTCCTGCCGCACCTGCGCGCCCAGGGGCTCAAGGTCGGCGTGGTGTCGGTCAAGCTCCTCCAGCCGTTCCCGGAGGCCGAACTCGTCGCGGCGCTCGGCAACGCGCGGGCCGTCACCGTGCTGGAGCGGTCCGACGACACCGCGCTCACCCGCCTGGTCACCCAGGCCCTCTTCAAGGCCCGCGCCAACGCGGAGGCCGGCGACGACACCCGCTACCCGGGCGTCCCGGGCATGGCGGCACTGCCCGCGATGACCACCGCGATCTTCGGCCTCGGCGGCCACGACATCCAGCCGCGCTACCTGGTGTCGGCCTTCGAGAACATGGCCTCGGCGCAGCCGACCCCGCTGGTGTACCTCGGCTCGCAGTTCTTCACCGCGAACCCCACCCCCGCGGTGGCGGCGATCCAGTCACGGCTGCGCGCGGCGTACCCCGAGACCGAGCTGATGGCGCTCCAGACCCGGCCGAACCCGGCGATCCTCCCCGACGGCGCCCTGCGCATCCGCTTCCACTCGGTGGGCGGCTACGGCACGGTCGCCACCGGCAAGCTGCTCACCGACGTGCTGTCGTCGATGCTCGGCATGCACTCGAAGTCGGCGCCCAAGTACGGGTCGGAGAAGTCGGGGGCTGCGACCAACTACTACATCACCCTCTCCCCCGAGCCGATCCTGCTCACCAACGCCGAGCTCGAGGACGTCGAGGTCGTGGTGGCCCCCGACCACCAGGTGTTCTCCCACACCAACCCGCTCAAGGGCCTCGTCGAGGGCGGCACCCTGATCATGCAGTCCGACCGCGAGCCGCTCGAGGTCTGGCGGACGCTGCCCGCCTTCGCCCGGAGGGTGATCCGCGAGCGCCGGATCCGCTTCCTGGTCGTGGACGCCTTCGCGATCGCCCGGGCCCACGCGCCGAACCCCGAGCTCGAGACCCGCATGATGGGCATCGCCTTCATCGGCGCCATCCTGGGCCACGTCACCGGGGCCCGTGACGCCGCAGCGGTCGAGGCCGAGGTGCGCGCAGAGCTGGCCAAGAAGTTCGGCCGGCGGGGCGAGACGGTCATCGAGGCCAACATGGCCGTCGTCCGCGAGGGCATGAAGGCCTTCGTCGTCGAGTACGACGACCCGGCCTTCGCCGCCGTCGAGGCAGACCCGGTGCTGGCCGGCGTCCGCGCCTCGCTGTCGGCGGCGATGACGCCGACCGTCGACCGGGAGCGCACCAGCGCGCTGTTCGACCCCGCCTACTACGAGGAGATGATGGCGCGACCGTTCCGGGAGGGCACCATCGACGAGGCCCCGGTTCTGCCCGGCACCGGCCTGTTCATGCCCGTGGGCACGGGTGCGGCCAAGAACAAGGGCATCTTCCGGCGCACGGTGCCGGTCTTCGACGCGTCCGCCTGCACGGCGTGCATGGAGTGCGCGCTGGCCTGCCCGGACAACGCCATCCCCAACACCGGCCACGAGATCTCCGACCTGCTCGGTGCCGCCATCGACGCCACCGACCTCACCGAGGCTGACCGCGCCTCGTGGTACGGGCTGGTGCCGGACTGGGCGGCCGGCGTCCGCGCGGGGTTCCGGGCGGTGCCCGCGGCCACCGACCTGGCCGCCGTCGCGCGCGAGGCCGCGTCCGTGCTGCCGGAGGAGAAGGCCGCCCAGCTCGGCGCCGTGCTCGCCGCCCTTGCCGCCTTCCCGGTGGCGCGGACGCGTCCGCTGTTCGATGCGGCGGAGAAGCTGGAGCCGGGCAGCGGGGTGCTGTTCTCCGCGGTCGTCGACCCCTGGAAGTGCACCGGGTGCCTGCAGTGCATCGAGGTGTGCGGGCCGGACGCCCTGTCGACCGCCGACCAGGACGACGTGCTGCTGTCGATGCTGGAGACCCGGTTCGAGCGGCTCACGAAGCTGCCCGACTCGCCGGCACGCCTCACCGCAGACGCCACCGCACCGGGCGGCGACATCAAGCGGATCCTGCTCAACCGCTCCGACTACTACTCGATGACCGGCGGCCACGGCGCGTGCCGGGGCTGCGGCGAGGTGACCGCCATTCACCTGCTCAACTCCCTCAGCCACCGCATCGGCGAGGACCGGCGGCAGGCGCACCTGCTCGAGCTGGACGAGATCCTCGACCGGCTCGGCACCCTGCGCGAACGGCTGCCGGAGGGCCCGCGCAGGGAGCGCGTCGGCGCAACGATGGCCGAGCTCGAGCGCCGGCTCTACCTCTACGAGTCCGGGCCGACCGGCGACGGGCCGTCGTCGACGGTGATGGCGAACTCCACCGGGTGCTCCAGCGTGTACGCCTCGACCGTGCCGTTCTCGCCGTACCTCGACCCGTGGGTGAACGGGCTGTTCCAGGACGCGCAGCCGCTGGCCGTCGGCATGTACGAGGGCCTGGCGTCCGAACTGGTCGGCGAGGTCCGAGCGCTGCGGATCGCCCAGCTCGAGCTGGACGGTACGTACGACAGCGAACTACACGACGCCCAGCTGGCCACGTTGTCCTGGCGTGACTTCACCCCTGCCGAGCGGTCGCTGATCCCGGTGGTGCTCACCATCAGCGGCGACGGCGCGGCGTTCGACATCGGCTTCGGCGCCCTCTCGCGGGTGCTCGCCGGCGGCACGCCGATCAAGTCGCTCGTGCTCGACACCGGTGGCTACTCCAACACCGGCGGCCAGGCGTCCACCGCGAGCTTCGCCGGCCAGGACGCGGACCTCGCCCGCCACGGCAGCGCCCACGCGGGCAAGCAGGAGCGCCGCAAGGAGCTCGGCCTGCTGGCCGCGTTCCACCCCGGGGTGTACGCCTGCGCGACCGCGACGGCGTTCCACGGCCACTACCTGCGCGCCACCGCCGACCTGCTGGCGTACAACGAGGGAGCGGCGCTGATGATCGCCTACGCGCCCTGCGACACCGAGAACGGCATGCCCGAGGACCTCGCCAACGCGCGGTCGCGGCTCGCCGTCGAGAGCCGGATGCACCCGTTGTTCGTCCACGACCCGCGGCGCGGCGACACCATCGCCGAGCGGTTCAGCCTCGACGGCAACCCCGAGCCGGAGGGGCTGTGGGCGGAGACGACCCTCACCTACCGCGACGACCGGGGGCGGCTCCAGCTGCTCACCGTGCCGCTGACCCCGGCCGACTTCGCCATCGGCGAGGTGCGGTTCGCCAAGCAGTTCCGCTGGCTGGCCAACTACGAGGAGGCGGGCGCCGTGCCCATCGCCGAGTACGTCGACCTGCCGGTGCACCAGCGGGCGGGCCGCACGCCCTTCGTCTACACCACCGACCGCAAGCGACGGCTGGTGAAGATGGCGTGCTCGCCCACGATCGTCGCCCTCGTCGAGGACCGTCGCCAGAACTGGCGGACGCTGCAGTTCCTCGCCGGCCAGTCCGAGGCCCTGCTCTCGGCGCAGCACCGCTCGGAGCTCGGTGAGTGGACGGCCCGGTACAGCGACGCCCTCGCCTCCCGCGAGAACGCCCTCGACACCATCGCCAAGGCGATGGCGGACCTGGCCACCGCGAGCGGGGCGCCGGCCGGCGGCGCGCTGCACCTGGGCCTGTTCGGGGCCCCGATGGCGGCGCCCGCCACCGAAGAGCCGGCCGCGACGGCCACCGCCGTCGGCGACCGTCCGATCTGGCTCGACCCCGCCGACCTGGCCAAGTGCAACGACTGCGCCACCTGCTACCAGGAGCTGCCGTCGCTGTTCGAGAAGGCCACCATCGTGGTGGACGGGGCCTCGCGCACCGTCGGCAGGATGCGGCCGGACGCCCTCGAGGGCCTGGAGCTGACGGCGGACACCGTCGCGCGGATCACCCGGGTCAAGAACACCTGCGACGCGGAGATCATCCAGTGACCGGGCCGTCGTTCAGCAACCAGCTGGGCCTGCTGGAGCGCCGGCTCGTCGCCGACCCGCGGGCGTTCCGCGAGCTGTTCACCGCCGACGGCATGGAGGCCGTCGCGTGGGAGTTCCGCCAGGAGGAGCTCGGCGCGAAGTTCACCCGGCAGCTGTGGGAGGTGCTCAGCCGCGACGACGACTCCAGCCGGCTGCTGATGCGTTTCCTGTGGCAGCTCCCGCTGGGCAAGAAGCGGATGTTCGTCCGGGCGCTCGACGAGCACCTGTCCGGGCGCTACCCGATGTTCTCCGGCCTCAGCGAGAACTGGCCGGCGGGCAACGCGATCAGCCCCTACATCCGCAAGCCGAGCGAGCGCAGCGAGGACTTCGAGCTCGTCAACAAGGGGTTCCTGGGCTACATGGACCTCGGCTTCACCCGTCGTGACGTCGAGCTGTTCGTGTGGCTGGAGGCGCTGCGCGACAAGCAGTGCGCCGAGGCGCCGTGCGAGCTCGGCGTCCTGCTGGCCGGGCACCGGGAGCCCCAGGGCGGCTGCCCGGTGCAGATCCACATCCCGAAGATGTTCGAGCTGATCGGCACCGGCCGGTTCCGCGAGGCGCTGGAGATGCTCGAGTCGTGCAACCCGCTGCCCAACGTCACGGGACGGGTCTGCCCGCAGGAGCTCCAGTGCCAGGGCATGTGCATCCACAAGCAGTCGATGACCATCGGCCAGCTGGAGTGGTTCCTCCCCGAGTGGGAGAAGCTGGCCGACCCGCAGGCCACCACCCGCCGCTTCGCGGGCATCCGCGACCCGTGGGCGACGGCCGTGCGTCCCCCGATCGCGATCGTCGGCTCGGGACCGTCCGGGCTGATCACCGCGTACCTCCTGGCCGCGGAGGGCTTCCCGGTCACCGTGTTCGAGGCGTTCCACGAACTGGGCGGCGTGCTGCGCTACGGCATCCCGGAGTTCCGGCTGCCGAACCAGCTCATCGACGACGTGGTGGAGAAGATCCGGCTGCTCGGCGGCCGGTTCGTGACCAACTTCGTGGTGGGCAAGACCGCGACGCTGGAGCAGCTCGCCGACGCCGGTTTCGCCCGGGTGTTCGTCGGCAGCGGCGCCGGGCTGCCGCGGTTCCTGAACGTGCCCGGCGAGCACCTGCTGAACGTGATGAGCGCGAACGAATTCCTCACCCGGGTCAACCTGATGCAGGGCCACCGCGGCGACCACGAGACGCCGCTGCCCGCGGTGGCCGGCAAGCAGGTGCTGATCATCGGCGGCGGCAACACGGCGATGGACGCCGCGCGCACCGCCCGCCGGCTCGGCGGCCTCGTCACGATCGTCTACCGGCGGACGAGGGCGGAGATGCCCGCCCGCGTGGAGGAACTGGAGCACGCGCTGGAGGAGGGCATCGAGCTCGCCGTCCTGCGCTCACCGGTGGAGTTCAGCGGAGACGAGACCGGGTTCGTCACCACGGCGACCGTCGAAGTGATGGGCCTCGGTGAGCCGGACGCGTCCGGGCGGCGCCGTCCGATCGCCACCGGCCGGACCGCGGAGATGCCCGCCGACCTGGTGATCATGGCGCTGGGCAACTCCGCGAACCCGATCATCAAGGATTCCGAGCCCCGCCTGACGGTCTCGGCGCAGGGCACGATCGAGCAGGTCGGCGACGGCTCGAAGGAGACCTCGCTGGCCGGCGTCTACACCGGCGGGGACGCCGCGCGCGGCGGTTCCACCGCCATCCGGGCTGCCGGGGACGGCCAGTCGGCCGCGCGCGAGATCGTCCGCACCCTCGCCCGGTTCGAGGCGGAGGAGGTCACCGCGCGGGTGGCCCGCGCCCTGGCCTACACCGAGCTGGCCGGGGAGATCCCCGTGATCGTGGCCAAGCAGCACCTGAGCGTGGGCATCGAGGAGTTCACCGTCCGCGCACCGGTGGTGGCGCGCACCGCGCAGGCCGGGCAGTTCGTCCGCGTCCTGCCCTCGCCGGACGGGGAGCTGATCCCGCTCACCCTGGCCGACTGGGACGCCAAGGCGGGCACGATCACGCTCGTGGTGCAGAACATGGGCACCAGCACGATCCAGATCAACGCGATGCGGGCGGGCGAGGCGCTCGCCGGCGTCGCCGGGCCCCTGGGGCGTCCCAGCGACCTGCGCCGCCACCCCGACGACGCCACCGTGGTCTTCACCGCCGGCGGGCTCGGCCTGCCCCCGGTGTACCCGATCATGCGTGAGCACCTGCGGCTGGGGAACCACGTGACGCTGATCTCCGGCTTCCGCAGCGCCGACCTGATGTTCTGGGACGGCCCCGAGGAGCGGATCGGCCGCATCAAGGCCGAGTTCGGCGACCAGCTCGAGGTGATCTACGCCACGAACGACGGCTCCGTCGGCGTCCAGGGGTTCGTCACCACGCCGCTGGAGGCACTGCTCAACGCCGCCCGCGACGGGGCGGGCCGCCGCATCGCAGAGGTGGTGACGATCGGGCCGCCGATGATGATGCGGTCGGTCTCCGACCTCACCCGTCCCTACGACGTGCACTGCGTGGCGAGCCTGAACTCGATCATGGTGGACGCCACGGGCATGTGCGGCGCCTGCATGGTTCCGGTCACCGAGGACGGGAAGCTGGTGCGCAGGCACGCCTGCATCGACGGTCCGGAGATCGACGCCCACAGCATCGACTGGGACAAGTTCCTGCCCCGGTTCGGGCTGTTCCGCGCCCAGGAGCAGGAGAGCCGCTCGCGCCACGGGCTGTGACACCCGGCCCGGCCACGGGGAGACCCGGCGTCCGGCCCCCCGCACGCGGGCCGGGAGGGGCCGGGACGGGCGTCCGTACGAAAGCGGGCGCCCGGCCCTCCCGGTCGGGGCCGGGATGTGGTGGAGTGGGCGCATGTTCGGAGCCGTGATCCATGCCGCAGGGGACGTCCGCTACGAGGAGCGCCCCGACCCCGTCCTCCTCGAACCGACCGACGCGGTGGTGCGCACCGTCGCCGCCTGCGTCTGCGGGTCGGACCTGTGGCGCTACCGCGGCCTCGCTCCCGTCCCGCGGCCCACGCCGATCGGCCATGAGTACTGCGGTGTGGTGGCCTCGGTCGGCGACGCGGTGACCTCGGTGAAGCCCGGCGACTTCGTCGTCGGCGGCTTCCTGCACTCCGACAACACCTGCCCGGTGTGCCGCAAGGGGGCCCACGCCAACTGCGTGAACGGCGGCGGCTACGCCGGGTGCCAGGCGGAGCTGATCCGGGTGCCGAACGCGGACGGGACCCTGGTCTCCACCCCCGAGCTGCCCGACGACGACCTGATCCCGAGCATCCTGACGCTCTCCGACGTGATGTGCACGGGCTGGCACGCAGCGGTGATGGCCGGCGTCGGCCCGGGACGGAGCGTCGCGGTCGTCGGCGACGGTGCGGTCGGCCTCTGCGCCGTGCTCGCCGCCGTCCAGCTGGGGGCGGGCACGGTGATCGCGATGAGCCGTCACGCCGACCGCCAGCGCCTGGCCACCGAGTTCGGCGCCACCCACGTCGTCGAGGAGCGGGACGAGGCCGGCGCCGCCGCCGTCCGGGAGCTCACCGACGGGATCGGCGCCGACTGCGTCCTGGAGTGCGTCGGCACCGAGCAGGCCCGGCTCCAGGCCATCGCCTGCGTGCGCCCGGGCGGCGACATCGGCGTGGTGGGCCTGCCCCACGGCGAGCTACCGAGCGCCGACCTGTTCTGGCGGAACGTCGGGGTGAAGGGTGGTCCCGCGCACGTCCGCGCCTACCTGCCGCAGCTGCTCGACCTCGTGCTCGCGCGCCGGATCAACCCCGGCCGCGTGTTCGACCTCGCGCTCCCCCTCTCGGAGGTCGCCGACGCCTACGCCGCCATGGACTCCCGCCGCGCCATCAAGGTCCTGCTGCGCCCCTGACCGGCCGCCGCACCACCCCCGCCCTCCGCCGAGGGCCAGCCTTGTCGCCGAGGGCCAGCACACCGGTGCTGGCCCTCGGCGTGAAGGCTGGCCCTCGGTGCTGACGGCTGGCCCTCGGCGTGGAAGGCTGGCCCTCGGTGTCGGGGTGCAGGGGGCGCGTCAGCCGACGTAGGCGGCCAGATGCTCGCCGGTGAGGGTCGACCTGGACGCCACGAGGTCCGCCGGGGTGCCCTCGAAGACGATCCGTCCGCCGTCGTGGCCGGCACCGGGGCCGAGATCGATGATCCAGTCGGCGTGGGCCATCACGGCCTGGTGGTGCTCGATCACGATCACCGACCGGCCGGAGTCGACGAGCCGGTCCAGCAGCCCGAGCAGGTGTTCCACGTCGGCCAGGTGCAGGCCCGCCGTCGGCTCGTCCAGCACGTAGACACCGCCGGTGTTCCCCATCTGCACGGCCAGCTTGAGCCGCTGCCGCTCGCCGCCGGACAGGGTGGTCAACGGCTGCCCGAGGGTGATGTAGCCCAGGCCGACGTCGGCCAGCCGGGCGAGGATCGCGTGGGCGGCCGGTACCCGCGCCGTCCCCGCGCCGAAGAAGTCCACCGCCTCCTGCACCGGCATCGCCAGAACCTCGCTGATGTCCCGGCCGCCGAGGTGGTACTCCAGCACGGACGCTTCGAACCGCCGGCCCTCGCACACCTCGCAGGGCGTGATCACCCCGGCCATCATCGCCAGGTCGGTGTAGATCACGCCGGCGCCGTTGCAGTTGGGGCAGGCGCCCTCGGAGTTGGCGCTGAACAGTGCCGGCTTCACCCCGTTCGCCTTCGCGAACGCCTTGCGGATCGGGTCGAGCAGGCCGGTGTAGGTGGCCGGGTTGCTGCGCCGGGAGCCGCGGATCGCCGTCTGGTCGACCGCGACCACCCCGTCCCGCTTCGACACCGAGCCGTGGATCAGCGAGCTCTTGCCCGAGCCCGCCACGCCGGTCACCACCACCAGGACGCCGAGCGGGATGTCCACGTCGACGTCCTTCAGGTTGTGCAGGGACGCCCCGCGCACTTCCAGCATCCCGGACGCGCTCCGCACCGACGCCTTCAGCCGCGCCCGGTCGTCGAGGTGGCGACCGGTGAGGGTGCCGCTGGCCCGGAGGGCGTCCACCGGCCCCTCGAAGACCACGTCGCCGCCCGCCGTCCCGGCCCCGGGGCCCAGGTCGACCACGTGGTCGGCGATCGCGATCACCTCCGGCTTGTGCTCCACGACCAGCACAGTGTTGCCCTTGTCACGCAGCTGGAACAGCAGCTCGTTCATGCGCGCGATGTCGTGCGGGTGCATCCCGATCGTCGGCTCGTCGAACACGTAGGTGACGTCGGTGAGCGACGAGCCGAGGTGCTTGACCATCTTCGTGCGCTGCGCCTCGCCACCCGACAGCGTCCCCGCCGGGCGGTCCAGCGACAGGTAGCCGAGCCCGACCTGCACGAAGGAGTCCAGGGACTCCCCCAGCGCCGTCAGCACCGGGGCGACGGACGGGGCGTCCAGCCCCCTCACCCACCGGGCGAGGTCGCTGATCTGCATCGCGCACGCGTCGGCAATGCTGAGGCCGTCGATCTTCGACGACCGCGCCACCTCGTTCAGCCGGGTGCCGTCGCACTCGGGGCAGGTGGTGAAGGTGATCGCCCGCTCGACGAACGCCCGGATGTGGGGCTGCATCGACTCGACGTCCTTCGACAGCATGGACTTCTGGATCCGCGGGATCAGGCCCTCGTAGGTGATGTTGATGCCGTCGACCTTGATCTTGGTCGGCTCCTTGCGCAGCAGGTCGTCGAGCTCGCGGCCGGTGTACTGCCCCAGCGGCTTGTCCGGGTCGAAGAAGCCGCTGCCCATGAACACCCGGCCGTACCAGCCGTCCATGCTGTAGCCGGGAATGGTCAGCGCACCCTCCCGTAGCGAGCGGGTCGGGTCGAACAGGGCGGACAGGTCGAAATCGCTCACAGAGCCCATGCCCTCGCACCGCGGGCACATGCCGCCCTGCACGCGGAACTCGCGGCGCTCGACGGTGCGGCCCTCCCCGCGCTCGATCTTCAGTGCCCCCTTGCCGGTGACGCTGGCGATGTTGAACGAGAACGCCTGGGACGAGCCGATGTGGGGCGTGCCGAGCCGGCTGAAGACGATCCGCAGCAGGGCGTTGGCGTCGGTGGCCGTGCCCACGGTCGAGCGGGGGTTCGCGCCCATCCGCTCCTGGTCGACGATGATCGCCGTGGTCAGGCCGTCCAGCACGTCGACGTCGGGACGGGCGAGGGTGGGCATGAAGCTCTGCACGAAGGTGGAGTAGGTCTCATTGATCATGCGCTGCGACTCGGCCGCAATCGTGGCGAACACCAGCGAGCTCTTGCCCGAGCCGGAGACGCCGGTGAAGACGGTCAGCCTCCGCTTGGGCAGGTCGACACTGACGTTGCGCAGGTTGTTCTCCCGCGCCCCACGCACCCGGATGAGGTCGTGGCTGTCGGCGGGGACGACGGACGATGCGGTGCCGGCTCGGGTGGTCATTCTGGCGATCGTGCCACGCCGGGCGGCGCTTGCACAGTGGAGGGCTTCCTCCCCGTGCGGCTCCGCACGAGGTTGCGCGAGCCCGTCCCGGCGACCGGCGGGAGGGCGTAGGTTGGCTCTCACCAACGCCGGAGGGATGAGATGGACCCGATCCTCGCCGTCCTGGTCGTCGTCGTGATCGTCGGCGCACTGGGCTGGTGGCTGCTGCGCCGCCGGCGTCCCGAGCCGGTCGAGGACGAGTGGGTGCTGCCGCCGGAGTCCGGCGCCGCGCCCCGGCGGTCCGTCCCCCAGGTGCTCGACCGGGACGCCCTGCTGAACGTCGACCGCGCCCTCGACCCGGCGAAGTGGGACAACTCCCCCGACGCCGACGGCGACGGGCCCGGGGCAGAACCGCCGCAGGTGCTCGACCGGGACGCCCTCCGGCGCCGCGCGGCCGGAGACCCCGATGCCGGCGATGCCGGCGACGAGGGCGGCACCGCCCGGTGAGTCGCGGCTCCACGGCCGCCGGCCCGGTGTGGCGCGCGACGGCCATCCTCGTCGCACTGCTGATCGCGCTGTCCGGCTGCACGCCGCCGGCCCCGACCCCGTCGGTGACCTCGCCCGCCCCGTCCACGCCGCCCCCGTCGCCGTCCCCCTCACCCACCCCCACCCCGACGCCGGCGGCGCCGGTCCAGTCGGTCGTGTTCGGCAACCCGTGGTCGGACGACCAGGACGAGGTGCACGCGGTGGTCGACTCCGCGCTGCGGATCATCGACGGCACCCCTGCCGGGGAGACCCTGACCCTGACGATCTTCAACCTCACCTATCCCCCGGTCACGCGGGCGCTCACCCGGGCACACGAGCGCGGCGTCCACGTGCAGGTGGTGATCAACGAGGTCATCTCTCGCAAGCGCGAGGTGCGGCGGCTGCGCGCCGCGCTCGGCACCCGCACGTCCGGTGACTCGTGGCTGGTCGTGCGCCGTGGCGGCGTGCGGATGCACTCGAAGTTCCTGCTGTCCTCGCACAGCGACGGGCACAACTGGGTCTCGTGGGTGTCCTCGGGCAACATGACGAACGCCGACGGGGCGTACCAGGTGAACGAGTCGCTGACCACGACGGGCGATCGGGAGCTCTACCGGTTCCTGCTGGCCCAGTTCACCATGCTGCGCCGGGGCGTCACCGATCGCGCCGAGCTCGGCCGCACCGCCACCACGCCGACCGTCGTGGTGCGGACCTTCCCGCTCCCTACCGGGGGCAGCGCGAACGACCCGGTGGAGGCGCTCCTGCGGGACGTGACCTGTCGCCACGGGGACGACCGGACGGTCGTACGCGCCGCCCACCTGCTGTTCATGGCCGAGCGGATCTGGATCGCCCAGCGGCTGCGGGAGCTCGTGTCGCAGGGGTGCGACGTACGGGTGGTCGGGCACATGCGCGGCTGGGAGCGGGCGGTGACCACCGAGCTCACCCGTCCGGGACGGGGACGTGTCGACCTGCGCTCGGCCCAGGGGACGATCCTGCACACCAAGATCACCAGCGTCACCGGCTGGGACGCCTCCGGCCGGCCGATCGAGAAGGCGATCGTCGGCACCCACAACCTCAGCGGGCGGGCCCTCACCTTCACCCCGGGCAAGGGCGTCAACGACGAGCTGGCCCTCGAGGTCACCGACCCCGACATCGTCGGGGCCTACAACGCCTTCGTCGACCGGGTGATCGCGCGGCACAGTGCCCCCGTCCGCTGACTCCGGGAGCCGGGGGACGCGCTACTCCGGAGCGCCGGAGCGCAGGATGGACGACATCTTCCGCCCGCGGGCGAGCTCGTCGACGAGCTTGTCGAGGTAGCGGACCTTCTGCATGAGGGGATCCTCGATGTCCTCCACCCGCACGCCGCAGACGACGCCGGTGATCAGTGCGGCGTCGGGGTTCAGCGCGGGCGCCTCGGCGAAGAAGGTCTCCACGTCGACCCGGGAGGCGATGACGCGCTCCAGACCGACGGCGTCGTAGCCGGTGAGCCAGGCGATCACCTGGTCCACCTCTTCCCTGGTCCGGTTCTTGCGTTCCGCCTTCTGCACGTAGAGCGGGTACAGCCCGGCGAAGCTGGTGCTGAAGATGCGGTGCGCCATGGCGTCCTCCCTTGTCGGGGCGCCACCGGACGGCGCGACCCCGCCGCAACCCTGCCATTTCCGCGCCCGCTGCCAAGCGTGGGACGCCGCTCAGGCGCGAGGGGTGAAGATGTGCACCCGCGTGCCGATCGGGGTGTGTCGGAAGATCCAGATCGCGTCCGACAGCGAGCCCACGTTCACGCAGCCGTGGCTCGACCCCGCGTAGCCCACGCTGTGGAAGCCCGGCGAGTAGTGCACGTACATGTCCGGGTAGAACATCACGCTGTAGGGCATGGCCCCGGAACCGTAGTTCTCCGACTTCGGGTCGACCTGCTTGTCGTAGACCCGCCAGGTGCCGTTCGCAGTGGGGAAGACCCGCCACGTGCCGGTCTTGGGGTGGGCGTTGTAGCCGCCGAGGCGCACCTTCACGGTCCGCACGACCTTGCCGTCCCGCATCCAGAACAGCCGGCGGTGGCCCTGGTCGACGCAGATCACGATGCCCTTGGTGAGGCACTTCTTCGGCAGCTCCACCGGCAGCGCCGGAGCCCTGGCGGCCAGCGCCAGCCACGTCGCGCGCGTCGCCACCCCGGTCGGCTTCAGGCCGCGGGAGCGCTGGTAGTTCAGGACGGCGTTCACGCCCGCGACCGTCATCCGTCCGGTGACGGCCCACGGGTGGAGGTGGACCTGCTTCAGCTTCTTCTGCAGCAGTGCGGCGCACGGGCCGCCCGACCCTGGCCCGACGGCAACGGACAGGCAGCGCCGGAACGCCGCGCGCTCCTTCTTCCCCAGCCCCGCGAGCGGGTCGACCGGCGGCGGCTGCGGGGTGGGCGGGGCGGCGGACGGGCCGGGCCCGGCCGGCGACGGCGCACCGGTGGACGGCGCGGACGGCAGTGAGGTGAGCAGGGTCGCCGTCGGGGCCGGGACGGGCGCGGTCGCGACGGCACCCCCCGTGGGGACGGCCGCAGCGGCTCCCCCCGCAGGGGCCCAGGCGTTGGCGAGCAACGCCACCAGGACGCCCACGGACACGGTCGCCAGTCCCCGGCGCGGCGCGGACCGCGGGGCGCTCGGCTGCGTCCGGCTCATGGCGTCCTCCCGGGCGGACGGTGGATCGGCATCCCATCGTACGGCCGCGGGACCCGTTCACTCATGGCCGTCCCGTCGGCCGGGTCGGCACCGCGCGGGTGCCCACGGCGTCCCGGTCGGCCTGCACGTTTGCCCACGGACGGCCCGCGGGTGGCCCAGGATGGCCGATTCGACGCTCATCGGCTCGAATGCCGAGAGTCGATGTTCGGATGTTGAGAGCCTTTTCCCCAGCGGGGGTCTAGATTGTCTCAATCCTCTGCCCCGGGAATTCCCGGGGCATGGCCCAATCGAAGAGGGAACGCATGAACATCACTTCGCGCACCGCCCGCGCGGCCGCCGGGATCCTCCTGGCCGCCGCCCTGGCCGGCTGCTCGGGGCAGGCCCCGAGCGCCTCCACCTCAGCCAGCGCCGGTGGCGGCGCTGCCGGCGGGGACTGGATCCTCGGCACCACCGAGACCGTCACCGCCCTCGACCCGGCCGGCGCCTACGACGTCGCGTCCTGGAACCTCCAGTACTCGCTGTTCCAGCAGCTGATGGTGATTCCGGCGAACGGTTCCACCGAGGCGCCGGACGCCGCGTCGAGCTGCACCTACGGCGACGCCAAGACGATCACCTGCACCCTCCAGTCCGGGCTGAAGTTCTCCAACGGGCACGACCTGACCTCCTCCGACGTCAAGTTCTCCTTCGAGCGGAACATCAAGATCGCCGACCCGAACGGCGCCTCCGTGCTGCTCAGCAGCATCTCCAACGGTGACGAGAAGGCTCCGGCGCTGGCCGACGGGGCGATCGAGACCCCGGACGCGACCACCGTGGTGTTCCACCTGAACAAGGCCGACCTGACCTTCATCAAGGTGCTCACGACCGCCGCGGCGTCCATCGTGGACGAAGAGGTCTTCCCGGCCGACAAGCTGCTGGCCGACGACCAGGTGGTCGGCTCCGGCCCGCTCATGCTCGAGTCGTGGACCAAGGGCGACCAGGCCGTGTTCAAGGCCAACCCCGCCTACACCGGTGACCGCAAGGCGCAGTCCGCGCAGGTGTACGTGAAGTACTACAAGGACGCCAGCCCGCTGCGCCAGGCCGTCGAGAACAACGAGGTGGACGTCGCCTGGCGCGAGCTCACCCCGACCGACTACGCGGACCTGACCAGCAAGGGCGCGCTCGACGTGATCCAGGGCGAGGGCTCGTCCTTCCGCTACTGGGTGTGGCAGCTCGCCACCGACGCGGGCAAGCAGAAGGCCGTCCGCCAGGCCGCCGCGTACCTGATCGACCGTGAGGCGATCGCCAAGGACTCCTACGACGGCACCGTCACCCCGGCGTACTCGATCGTCCCTGCCGGCTTCGCCGGCCACAAGGAGTCGTTCAAGGACGTCTACGGCGCTGCCCCCGACGCCGACGCGGCCAAGAAGGTGCTCGCCGACGCCGGCATCGCCACCCCGGTGAAGCTGACCATCGGCTACACCGACACCCACTACGGCCCGAACGCGGTGGACGAGGCGACGCAGCTCGCCGAGCAGCTCAACGCGTCCGGCCTGTTCGACGCCAAGACCGACCACGCCGAGTGGACGCAGTACCAGACGCTCTACAAGCAGAACGCGTACGACCTGTTCATCCTCGGCTGGTACCCCGACTTCCTGGACGCCGACAACTACCTGTCGCCGTTCATCGTCGACGGGGGCTTCTTCAAGAACCACTACTCGAACGCGGAGGTGAACAAGCTCGTCGAGCAGGAGGTGGGCGAGACCGACACCGCCAAGCGCGAGCAGATCATCGGCCAGCTCCAGGACCTCACCGCCCAGGACGTGCCGCTGATCCCGTCGTGGAACGGCAAGAACGTGGCCGTGGCGAACAAGACGATGGTCGGGGTCAAGGACACCCTGGATCCGACCTACATCTTCCGCCTCTGGTCGATCAGCAAGAAGGCCTGACCCACGCCGTCCGTCGTCCCCGGACGCCCGCTCCCCGCTGGGGGGGCGTCCGGGGCGGCGACGCCCGATTCCAGAAAGGGACCCGCGTGACCCGCGGTTCACTTCCCCGCTACATCCTCGCCCGCATCGGCCTCATCATCCCGATGATGCTGGTGCTGCTCACCATGGTGTTCCTGCTGCTGCGGGTGGCACCCGGTGACCCCGTCAGCGCCGCCGTCGGCGGCAAGCTCGACCCCGCGGTGATCGAGGCCCGCAAGGACGCGCTGGGCCTCAACCGGCCCCTGATCGTGCAGTACTTCGAGTACCTGTGGCAGGTGGCCCGGCTCGACTTCGGCCAGACGATCTCCGACAACCGGCCGATCCTCGAGATCATCCGCGACAACGGCGGCGCCACCCTCACTCTCACCATCGGTGCGTTCCTGATCGCGCTGGGCATCGGCATCCCGCTGGGCCTGGCCGCCGGACGGGCGCGCGACTCGATCCGCGACGTGGTGATCCGCGTCTTCGGCGTGGTCACCTACGCCGCCCCCATCTTCTTCGTCGGCCTGCTGATGCAGATGTTCATCGCCCGCCCGCTGGGGCTGCCGACCTCCGGCATCGCGAACCCGCGCACCCAGTTCACGGTGGCGACCAAGCCGATCACCCACATCCTGCTGGTGGACGCGGCCCTCCAGGGCAACATGGCCGCGCTCGGCGACATCCTGGTCCACCACATCCTCCCCTGCCTCACGCTGGGGCTGCTGATCTGCGGGGTGTTCATCCGCCTGGTCCGGGTGAACCTGCTGCAGACGCTCCAGGCCGACTACGTCGAGGCCGCCCGCGCGCGCGGCATCCCCGAGCGCCGGGTGGTGCGCGAGCACGCGTTCCGCAACGCGCTCGTGCCGGTCGTGACCGTCGTCGGCCTGCAGGCCGCGATGCTGCTGGGCGGAGCGGTGCTCACCGAGAACACCTTCAACTGGCCGGGGCTGGGCACCCAGCTCGTCCACTACATCGAGGCCCGCGACTACATCGGCGTGCAGGGCCTGGTCACCTTCTTCGCCGTGGTCGTGGTGCTGATCAGCCTGGCCGTGGACATCATCAACGCGCTGATCGACCCGAGGGTGAGGTACTCATGAACACCCCGTGGAGTTCTTCTCCTCCGCTCCGCTCGCCCGAACAGTTCCGCGGGGGCCCCGAGTGAAGACCCTCCTGGCCCCGTTCCGCACCACCACCGGGCTGGCCCGGTGGCTGCTCGTCTCCGGCCTGGTGCTGGTCGGGCTGTTCGTCGTGCTCGCCGTCTTCGCGCCGTGGCTGGCTCCGTACGGCTTCGCCCAGAACTCGGTGGACGGGGTGAAGTTCGTCAAGCTCTCCCCGCCCGGTCCCGGCCACCCGTTCGGCACCAACGACCTGTTCTACGACGTGCTCAGCCGGGTGATCTGGGGCGCCCAGACCGCGTTGCTGGTCGTGCTGCTCTCCGTCCTGCTCTCCGCGCTGATCGGGGTACCGCTCGGACTGCTCTCCGGCTACGTCGGTGGCTGGACCGACCGCGTCCTCGTCCTGATCATGGACGCGCTGTACGCCTTCCCGTCCCTGCTGCTGGCGATCGTCTTCTCGTTCCTGCTGAAGAACGTGCTGCCCAGCGGGGTGGTGGCCGCGGCGCTGTCGCTGACGGTGATCTACATCCCGCAGTACTTCCGGGTCGTCCGCAACACGGCGGTCAGCGCCCGCGAGGCCACCTACGTGGAGGCAGCCCGGGCCCTCGGCGCGCCGAACAGCACGATCATGGGCCGCTACCTGTTCAGCAACGTGATCCAGTCGGTGCCGGTGATCGGCACCCTCAACGCCGCGGACGCCATCTCGACGCTGGCCGCCCTCGGCTTCCTCGGCCTGGGCATCCAGCCGCAGGACGCCGCGGAGTGGGGCTTCGACCTCAGCCGCGCACTGGACGACGCCGCGTCCGGAATCTGGTGGACCGGCCTGTTCCCGGGCCTGGCGATCGTCCTGCTGGTCACCGGCCTGACCCTGGTGGGCGAGGGATTGAACGAGACGGTGAACCCGACCCTCCGCAAGCGCCGGTTCGCCACGGTGACCCTGCCGCCCAGGACATCGCCCGACGCCGAGGCGGTGGTCGCATGAGCGAGACGGTGATCGACGCCACCGGCCTGCGGATCTGGTACGGCACCCCGCGCGGCCCGGTGCGCGCGGTGGACGGCGTCTCCTTCTCGGTCGGACGCGGCGAGATCCTCGGGCTCGTCGGCGAGTCCGGCTGCGGCAAGTCCACGCTCGGCCGCGGCCTGCTGGGGCTGCTGCCCGAGGGCGCGCGGATGGACGGGCGCCTCGACTTCCAGGGCGAGGACCTGCTGGCGATGTCGGCCAAGGAGCGCTTCACCCGGCGGGGACGGGACCTGGCGATGATCTTCCAGGAGCCGCTCACCCGCCTGAACCCGCTGATGCGGATCAGCGAGCACTTCACCGAGACCCTGCGCACCCACCACCCGAAGATGTCGCCGGCCGAGATCGAGACCCGCTCGCTCGACGTGCTGCGGCTGATCGGCATCCCGCCCTCGCGCTGGAAGGCCTACCCGCACGAGTTCTCCGGCGGCATGCGCCAGCGGCTGATGATCGCGCTCGCGCTGGTGCTGCGTCCGGCGTTCGTGGTGGCCGACGAGCCCACGACGGCGCTCGACGTGCTCGTCGAGGCGCAGATCATCAAGCTGCTGCACGACCTCCGCGAGAACTTCGACACCTCGCTGCTGCTGATCACCCACAACCTCGGCATCATCGCAGAGGCCTGCGACCGGGTGGCGGTGATGTACGCGGGCAAGATCGTCGAGATCGGCGACGCGCGGACGGTGTTCGCCGACCCCCGGCACCCCTACACCCGCGAACTGCTCCGCTCGACGATCACGCTGGCCACGGACGGGCTGCACTCGATCCCCGGCGCCCCGCCGGACCTCGTCTCGCCGCCGTCCGGGTGCCACTTCCACCCCCGCTGCCCGGACGCGATGACGGTCTGCCCGCTGCGCCAGCCGGCCATGCTGTCCCGCGACGGGCGCCCGGTCGGGGTGGGCACGAACGACGTGGCCTGCTGGGCCGCCAACCCGGCCGGCCTCTCCGAGTCCGAGCGGGCCCCGCTGGCGCGAGAGGAGCTGTCCGTTGCCGACGAAGCCTGACACCGGCGACCCCGTCCTCCAGGTCGACGACCTGAAGATCCACTTCGCGCTGCGCGGCAGCGGGCTGGCCCGGCTGCTGGGCCGCGACACCGGCACCGTGAAGGCCGTGGACGGGGTGAACCTCGATCTCGAGCGCGGGGAGGTGCTGGGCCTCGTCGGCGAGTCCGGCAGCGGCAAGACAACCCTCGGTCGCGCCATGCTCGGCCTCGTCCCCGCGACCGGCAGCATCCGCCACCACCCCGGCGACGGCTCGCCGACCACCGACATCGCGGGCCTGCGGGGTGCCGCGCTGCGACACCGGCGCACCCGGCTCCAGATGGTCTTCCAGGACCCGCACGCCGCGCTCAACCCGTCCATGGACATCGAGACGGCGGTCGGGCACCCGCTGGTGATCCACAAGCGGGCCTCGGGTGCCGACCTCCGGGCCCGGGTGGTGGCGGCGCTCGAGCGGGTCGGTCTCGCACCGGCGGAGCAGTTCCTCGGCAAGTACCCCTCGGACCTGTCCGGCGGCCAGAAGCAGCGCGCGGTGATCGCGCGGGCGATCATCCTCGACCCCGAGGTGCTGATCGCGGACGAGCCGGTGTCGATGCTCGACATGAGCGTGCGGGCGAAGATCCTCCAGCTGATGCTCGACCTGAAGGACCAGCTGGGCCTGACCTACGTCTACATCACCCACGACCTCGCGACGGCGAAGTTCTTCTGCGACCGGGTGGCGATCATGTACCTGGGCCGGGTCGTCGAGATCGGGCCGACCGAGGAGATCTTCGCCAACCCCCGCCACCCGTACACGCAGGCGCTCCTGCGGGCGATCCCCGACATGGACCCGAACACGCCCTTCGCGCGCGACCTGCCGCGTGGCGAGATCCCGGACGCGGCGCGCCCGCCGCGGGGGTGCTCGTTCCACCCGCGCTGCCCGCTGGCCACCGCGACCTGCGGGTGGGAGCCCCGCGACCTGAAGGCGCTGGTGGAGGAGCACTGGACGCGCGTGCCGGTGGCGCAGTACGAGCGCGAGCACGCGCTGGTGGGCGGCCTGGCCGACCTCGACCACAGCGAGGGACGCGCCGTCGTCACGCCGCGCGGGGGCACCGTCGCCGACGTCGAGGCGATGTTCGACCGCATCCGGACGGAGAACTCCGCCGAGCCGCTGTGGCGCGGCGTGGCGTCGACGACCGCGACCGCGGAGGGCCTGGTGTTCGAATTCGTGCCGAGCGACGAGGTGCTGCTGCGGGCCTCCGGCCCCAGCGAGGTGGCCTGCGTGCTCTACCCGCCCGAGGGCGCGGCCGCGCACACGTAGTCGAGGAACGCGGGGTCGTCGGACGCCAGCCGGCCGACGACGTCCCCGCCGTCGCAGGTGAGCAGGTCGACGACAGCCCGCCCGTCGGCGACGGCCCGCAGCGCCCACCCGGCGCCGGCCGCCTCCCAACGGCGCAGCGCCGGGAGGGCGTCCGCACCGTCGGCCAGGGTCTCCCGGCCCCCGCTCATCGCCGGCATCCGGTCCTCCCCGCGCTCAGGCCGGCGGCAGCTGGTAGCCGGGGGTCGACAGCGACAGCGCGACCTCGTCCTCGGTCATGTCGGCGGGGATCTCCTCGAACAGCGGGGTCGAGAGGTAGCGCTCGCCGGTGTCGGGCAGCATGCACAGCACGACCGCGCCCGGCTCCGCACGTTCGGCCACCTGCCGCGCCACCGCGAAGGTCGAGCCGCCAGAGATGCCGGTCAGGATCCCCTCCCGCGCCGCCAGCTCGCGCGCCCAGCGGATCCCGTCCGCCCCTGCCACCGGGACCAGCTCGTCGACGTAGTGCTCGTCGAGGGACTCCTGGAGCACCTTGGGGATGAAGTCGGGGGTCCACCCCTGGATCGGGTGCGGCTCGAAGGCGGGGTGACCGGACGCGGGCGCGCCGTCCGCGTCGCGCGCCTGCGGGGTGCCGCTGCCCACGAGCTGGGCGTTCGCCGGCTCCGACAGCACGATCCTCACCTCCGGACGCTCGCGGCGCAGCACCCGGCCGACGCCGGTGACCGTGCCGCCGGTGCCGTAGCCGGTGACGAAGTAGTCCAGCCGCGACCCGGCGAAGTCGTTGACGATCTCGCGGCCGGTCGTCGCCTCGTGGATGTCGGCGTTGGCCTCCGTCTCGAACTGGTGGGCGAGGAACCAGCTGTGGGCCTCGGCGAGCTCGACGGCCTTGCGGTACATGCCGAACCCCTTCTCCGCCCGCGGTGTGAGCACCACCTTCGCGCCCAGCATGCGCATGAGCCGGCGCCGCTCGACGGAGAAGCTGTCGGCCATGGTGACCACGAGCGGGTAGCCCTTCTGCGCGCACACCATGGCCAGGCCGATGCCGGTGTTGCCGCTGGTGGCCTCCACCACGGTCTGCCCGGGTTGCAGGGTGCCGCGGCGCTCGGCGTCCTCGATGACGTTGATCGCGAGGCGGTCCTTGACCGAGGCGAGCGGGTTGAAGTACTCCGCCTTCACATAGATCGTGACGCCCTCGACGCCGAGGTTGTTGATCCGCACCACCGGGGTGTCGCCGACCGTCTCAAGGATGCTGTCGAAGCGCCGTCCCCGACCCTGAGTGGTCCTCGTCGTCGCTGGTGTCGCCATGGGAGCCCCCGTCCTCGCCGGTGTGCCGGGCACCGTCCCCGGCCCTCTTCCCACCTAACGCCCCGCAGCGGGGGACCTCCATGCGCACCCTTGCCTACGAGGGCGCGTGCGGACGGGTCAGTCGACCAGACCCGCTGCCAGGGCTGCCGGGGCTGAGGGCGCCAGCGGAAGGCGCTGGAGGAGCACGGCGTGCACCGAGTGGTAGAGGTCCGGACGTCCGGGCCACACCGTGCCGGCCGGCCGGTTCTCGCCGTCGAGCTCGTGCACCCAGGCGCCGTCGGCGCCGATGAGGTAGCGCTGCGCGTAGTCCCAGCACCGCCGGTACCAGTCCTCGTAGGCGTCCTCGCCGGTCACGCGGGCCAGCGCGGCCGCCGCGGAGATCGCCTCCGCGACCACCCAGTGCATGCGCTGGGTCACCACGGGACGGCCCTCCCAGTCTGTGGTGTAGACGAACCCGTCGGCACCGTCGGCGTGCCAGCCGTCGGCCACGGCCCGGGCGAACAGCTCCTTCGCCCCCTCCAGCAGGCCGGACGGCGCGGCCTCGCCGAGCGCCGCCCGCACGTGCAGGGCGAGCCGCGCCCACTCCAGGCCGTGCCCGACCGTCGCGCCGTAGGGCTCGAACGGGTGGTCGGGCTGGTCGCGATGGTGCTCCAGCAGCGGCGTCCACTCCTGGTCGAAGTGCTCCGGAATCCGCCACTGGTTGCCGGCGGCCCACCCGAGGACGGTCGCGGTGATCCGGCCCGCCCGCTCACGCCAGCGGACGTCGCCGGTGGCGTCGGCCGCGGCGAGGAGGGCCTCGACCGAGTGCATGTTGGCGTTGACGCCGCGGTAGCCGGACACCGTCGCCCAGTCCTCGCTCGCCGAGTCCAGGTGCAGCCCGGGGCCGTCCTCCCAGAACCGCCGGTCGAGCACGGCCAGGGCCTCGTCCAGCAGCGCACGCGCCCCCGGCAGGCCGGCCACGGCCGCCGAGGCGGAGGAGAACACCACGAAGGCGTGGGCGTAGCCGGCCTTGGTGCCGTCCCGCTCGTCGGGACGGGGCCCGACGCTCGCGTACCAGCCGCCGTGCGCGTCGTCGTGCAGCGGCCCGGTGAGGCCCTTCAGCGCGGCCGCGGCGAGGTCGCGGCACCCCGGCAGCCCGGCGAGGTGGCCGAGGGAGTAGACGTGGAGCATCCTCGAGGTGATCCAGGTGTGGACCGGCCGCGAGGGGTCTGGCACCCCGCCGTCGCCCAGGTAGTGGGCGCCGCCGTCGGGGTGCGGGAAGCGCCGGGCGAACCGGAGCTGGGCCGCCAGCTGCTCACGCAACCATCCCTGGTGATCGGGCAGCCCGATCCACCTCGTCCCCGTCATCGGGTCCTCCCATCCTGCGACCTGCGTCCTGCGGACCATCTTGGCCCCATTCCCGCCCGTCCGCCTGCATCCCCTGTGATCGTGGATGGTCGCCCGGGCCACAGCGGCGTCGCCGCGACAGGAGGACGCCGCTCAGTGACGGGCGAAGTACCAGTGGTCGAAGGCGCCGGAGAGCTCCAGGAAGGACGCGTCCAGCCCGGCGTCCGTCCCGGGCCGGGGCTCCACGGTGCTCACCGTCGCCGGCCGCCACAGGTCGCGCACCTGCGCCACGCTCGCCCCGTGCAGGACGGCGGACGCCTGCACGCAGGCCCCTCGTGCGGTCGCCTCGGGGGCGTCCACCGTGGTCACCGCCTGGCCGCAGCGGTCGGCGATGAACTGGCGGTAGGCCAGCGAGCGGGCGCCACCGCCGACGGCGAGGACCCGCCCGGTGATCGGCTCGCCGGCGAGTTCCTGGAGCGTCTGCATGCCGCGCACCATCCCCTGCACCACGCCGTCGTACGCCGCGCGCGCGAGGTCCTCCCGCGAGGTGTCCGAGCGCAACCCCGCCAGCACACCGGCCGACCCCGGACGCATCGGGCTCCGCTCCCCGTCGAGGTAGGCGAGCAGCACCGTCGCACCGGGGCCACCGGCGAGCGCGAGCTGGTCGAGCCCGTCCAGGTCGGTGCCGAGCAGGTGGGCGAACCGGTCGGTCACCTTCGTGCAGTTCAGCGTGCAGACCAGCGGCAGGTACCCGCCGGTCGTGTCGCACACGTAGTCGACCGACCAGCTCCGCCGCGCGGGCAGGTCCGCGGGGGTGAAGACGACGCCCGAGGTGCCGAGGCTGAACGCCACCTCCCCCCTGGCCAGGCCCATCCCGACGGCGGCCAGGTGCTGGTCACCCCCGCCCGGCCCGACGACCACCGAGCCACCGAGCCCCAGCTCCGCGGCGACGGCGGGCAGCACCCGTCCCGCCGGCGCCTCGGGGCCCAGCACCGTGGGGAACGCCGACTCCCAGTCCACCGCGTCGCTGACGTGCGTGGCGAGCAGGTCGGCGCGGAACCGGCCCTGGTCGGCGGAGTAGAACCCGGTGCCCGACGCGTCCGACCGGTCGGTGACGTGCGCGCCGGTGAGCGCGAACGTCAGCCAGTCGTGCGGCACCATCAGCCGCCGGATGCGGAGCAGGTTCTCCGGCTCGTTGCGCGCCACCCAGGCCAGCTTTGCGATCGTCAGCGCCGGGTTCAGCGGGAGCAGCACCTCCTCGACCCACGACTCCTGAGCCCGTTCGGCGAGCAGGCGCTCCACGTCCGGGGCGGAGGTGGTGTCGTTCCACAGCTTGACCGCCCGGATCTCGCGGTCGGCGTCGTCGAGCGCGACCAGCCCGTGGCACTGTGCGCCGACGCTGATCGCGCTGATGCACGACGCGTCGCGGCCGGCATCGGAGCAGGCGAGCGCCAGCGCCCGCCGGAAGGCGTCCCACCAGGCCGCGGTGTGCTGCTCGCTCACCGGCGGCGTGGTCGGGGGGTGCGGCGCCCGGCCGGTTCCCAGCAGGACGCCGCTGTCTGCGTCCCTGAGTTCCACCGTGCAGGACTGGGTGGAGCTGTCGACTCCGGCGACGACGGGCATGATCGGTGGATCCTAGTCGGGCAGGGGGGCCGGCAGGGAGCCCATCGCGTCCGGCAGCCCCTCGAGCTTGCCGACGGCCCCGAGCGGGTGGGTGAAGACGACCTCGGACCAGGTGTACCCCCGCATCCGCATCAGCGCGACGGCGAGGCAGTCGCCCCAGACCGCGTGCATCAGGGTCGAACCCATCGCGATGAGGTTGCCTGGGTCCACCTGGTCACCCACCCCGAAGACCTGGACGTGGTCGGACAGCCGCGCCAGCTGCGATTCCGGCTCGCTGGTGAGGGCGACCACCTTGACCCCGCGCTCGCGGGCACGCGCGCACAGGTTGTTGATCTCGTCGGACTCCCCGCCCTTGGAGATGGCGATCAGCACGTCCCGCTCGCGCAGCGCGCCCATCGTGCCGTGGAGGGCGTCCGAGGGTTGCATGAACACCGACGGCGTGCCGCTGACCGAGAACAGGTGGGCCATCCGGCGGGCAATGGTGCCCGAGGTGCCCGAGCCCGTCACGAAGACCTTGCCCGTGCAGCCGTAGAGCAGCGCGACGATGTCGTCGGTCACGTCGTCGAAGACGTCGACGACGGCCTGGACGGCGCCCGCCTCGATCGCGATCCGCTCCCTGGCGAGGCCGAGGAATTCCTGGTTCATGATTCCTTTCCGTTCTGTCGGGGCGGCCTCAGGCCGCTTCCCATGCGCTCTGCCGCAGGCCCTGGACGGTGAGGTCGGACGCGGCAACCTCGCGACCGTCGCAGGAACCGAGGACGAAGGTGACCACCTCGTCCGCGACCTCGAGGATCTCCTCCTCCTCGCTGGACACCATCACCACGGCCAGCCCCTCGTCGTGGGCCAGGGAGCGCAGCAACTGGTGGATCTCGGCCTTGACGCCGATGTCGACGCCCTTGGTGGGCTCGTCCAGCAGCAGCACGCGGGGCTTCTGCGCGAGGGCCCGGGCGAGGAGGACCTTCTGCTGGTTCCCGCCGGACAGCGTGACCACCGGTGCGTGGATGTCGCCCCGGATGCCGAGCTGGGTGAGGAGGTCCGTGGCGACCGACCGGAGCCGACGGTGGTCGAGCAGGCCGCCGCGGGTGTACTGGCGCACCACCGGGAGCACCACGTTGGTGATGGAGGTGAGGCCGGGGACGATGCCGTCGATCTTGCGCTCCTCCGTGAGGTACACCACGCCGTGACGCTGGGCGTCCGCGGGGCCGCCCGGCCGGTAGTCCCGGTCGAAGAGGCTCACCGAGCCGCCGGAGGTGGGCAGGAGCCCCACGAGCGTGCGCAGGAACTCGGTGCGACCGGAGCCGACGAGCCCGTAGATCCCGAGAATGCGGCCCTCCCTCGCCTCGAGGTCGACCCCCTTGAGCTGGTCGTTGCGCAGCCCTCTCACCGAGAGGGCGACGGCGTGCTCGCCGGCACCGGCCCCGGTGGCCAGACCCGTCGCGGCCGGCACCCGGCGCTCGGGGAGTTCCGAGCCGGCGATGGCCGTGATCACCTCGGACCGGTTGACGCGGTCGGTCGGGCCCTCGATCTGCACCCGCCCGTTCACCAGGGCGACCACCTCGTCGGAGATCGCGAACAACTCGTCGAGCTTGTGGTTGATGAACATGATGCCCAGGCCCTCGTCCGTCGCCAGGCCCCGGACGAGCCGCAGCAGCGGCTCGACCTGTTCACCCTCCAGGCTGGTGGTCGGCTCGTCGAGCAGCAGGAACCTGGCGTTCCTCGAGGTCGCGATGGCGATCTCCAGCAGCTGGCGGGTGGCCACCGGGTAGTCGCCGACCCTGCGGGCGGCGTCCACCGGGATCTGGAACCGGTCGATCAGCGCCTGGGCGGCCTCGCGCATGGCCACCTTGTCGAGCCGGCCGCCCCGCCGGAGCTCACGGCCGAGGAACGTGTTCTCGGCGACCGTGAGGTTGGGCAGGAGCGACAGCTCCTGGTAGACCGTCGAGACGCCGGCCTGGATGGCCGTCGCAGGTGAGTGGAAGGACACCCGTTCCTCGCCGAGGAAGAGCTCGCCGCCGTCGGGCTGGTAGGCGCCCGAGAGCACCTTCAGCAGCGTCGACTTGCCGGCCCCGTTGTGCCCGACCAGGCCGACCACCTTGCCGGCGGTGACGGTCAGGTCGACCCCGTCGAGAGCGGGGACGCCGGCGAAGAGCTTGCGGATCCCCACGGCGCGCAGCACGTCAGCCACGTCGCCCACCTCCTTGTCTCACCTGCGACGGCCCGTCCGGATCAGCCGACGAAGCCCGCGCCCGGGGTCTCGGGCTTGACGAACATCTTCAGCGGACGCAGGATCTCGGGCTGCACCTCGCCGCCGCCCTTCCAGCCGGAGATCTGCTGGACGACGCGGCGTCCGTAGTCCTCGGGCTCCTGGGCCACGCACGCCGGGTAGGAGTCGGTCAGCGGCTCCTCGGCCGCGCAGAAGCCGTAGACCTTCACGTCCTTGCCCTCGGTGGCCTGGATGGCGCCGTAGGCGGCCGGGCCGGTGGAGGCGAAGATGACGTTGATCTCGGGGTGGCCCTGCATCATCTCGGAGGTGACCTTCAGCGAGTCGTCCGGCTTCACGTTGCCGTCGACCTTGGCCACGACCTTGGCGTTGGGGTTGGAGCTCATGCCCTCGGTGAAGCCCTCGTCGCGGATCACGACCGGGCGCTCGTCCGGCTCGGTGACGAACCCGATGTTGAGGGTGGCGTCCGCGCCGAGGTCCTTCAGGATCTGCTCTGCGGTCTGCTGGCCGCCGGCCTTGTTGTCCGCGCCGAGGTACTGCATGATCGTCGCGCCCTGGGCCTTCAGGGCCTCCTCGTCCACGATCACGTTCACCGTGAACACCGGGACGCCGGCGTCGTTGGCCGCCTTGACGATGGCGGCGGCGGGCTCGGACTTCACCGCGTTGAGCGCGAGGGCGCACGGCTTCTTCTGCAGCATCGCCTGCACCTGGGCGAGCTGGTTGGCGTCGTCGTCGTTCGCGACCTGCACCTCCACCTTGAACCCGGCGGACGCGCCCTCCTCCTCGAAGCCCTTCTTCATGGCTACGTAGTAGGGGTTGGTGAGGTTCGGCAGGGCGACGGCCAGGTAGGGCTGGGCGTCGGAGCAGGCCGCGGGCTTGGCGGCGCCCGCGGCCGTCCCGCTCGCCGGGGCCGAGCTGGCCGCCCCGGTGTTGAGGCCGCCGCACCCGGCGAGGAGGACCGCCAGCGCGGCGGCTCCCGTGATGGCAGGGATCTTCCAGTTGAGCATCTTTGCTTCTCCTATCGGTTGTGTTGCTCGCCCCGGGTGACCCCTGGGCTGTCGAGGGACGGGGAGGGGCCCGCGGCACCCTCCGGTGCGAGGGGCGGTGGGGCAGCGGCGGGGGCGAACAGGCGCCGGAGGCCCTCGGCGAGGGTGATGCGGCGACGCATGGCGTCGAGGCTCACGCCGAGGAGGATGATCACGCCGATGACCAGGGGCTGCCAGAAGCTGTCGACGCCGACGACGTTCATGCCGTTCGACACTGTGGCGATCAGGATCGCGCCGAGCAGGGCGCCCACGATCGTGCCGATGCCGCCGAACAGGCTGACGCCGCCGACCACCGCAGAGGCGATGCTGTAGAACTGCTCGTTCCCCGAGCCCGCGGTGGGGTAGCCGACCATCAGCCGGCTGGTCGTGATGACGCCGCCGATGCCCGCGCAGATGCCCGAGATGGCGTAGACCATCAGGATTTTGCGCCCGATGTTCACCCCGGCGAGGCGGCTGGCGTCGGCGTTGCCGCCCACGGCGTAGATGTGCACGCCGCTCGGGGTCTGGCGGAGGATCACGATGAAGACGGCGGCGGCGATCGCCAGCATGATCACCGGGATCGGGATGCCGTACAGCGAGCCGCGTCCGAACACCGCGAACATCGGGTCGGCCACGGTCACCGAGCGTGCCCCGGTCAGGATCTGCGGGATCGCGGCGGAGATGCCGTAGGTGGAGAAGGTGACGATGAACGGCGGCAGCTTGACGAAGTGGATGATCGCGCCGTTGAAGAGGCCCACGAGCAGGCCGACGACCACCGCGACGATGCCGGCCAGCCACCACGGGGCGCCCAGCTGCATCGAGATCGCGGCGAGCATGCCGGTGAGGGCGATGTTCGAGCCGACGGAGAGGTCGATGCCGCCGGTCAGCAGGACGAAGGTCTGGCCGAGGGCCAGGAACGCCACCACCGTGCCGTTGAGCATGAGGACCTGGATGTTGCCCAGGGTCATGAACTCCGGCGACAGCATCGACATGACCAGGGCGACGAGGACGAGCACCCCGAAGATGCCCATCTCCTCCGGCAACCGACGCCGTTTCGCCATTCCAACGCTCCTCCACCTCGAGGGTCCGACCTGACGAACATAGGCCTGAGTTCCGAACACTTGCAACATGTGTTGCGTTTTCGTGACTCGACTGTGCTAGATTGCGCTCAAATGAGCACGCAAGCAAAGACACAACGAGCGCGGGCGCGGCAGATGCTCGAGATCGCCCGCCGCTACTACCTCAACGACGAGTCGATGGTCGCCATCAGCGACCAGCTGGGCGTCAGCCGGTTCAAGGTCGCGCGGCTGCTGAAAGAGGCCCGCGACACCGGGCTCGTCCGGATCACCCTGCACACCGGCGGCGCAGAGGACGCGGAGCTCGGCGCGCGGCTGGCCGCGCACCTCGGGCTGAGCCACGCGATCGTGGTGGAGGCCTTCGGCACCCGCGAGGAGGTACGCCACATCGTGGGCGTCGCCGCAGGACGCCACCTCCAGCGGACGCTGCGGGCCGGCGAGACCCTCGGCCTGACGTGGGGACGCACGCTCACCCACATGATCGAGAGCCTGGAGAGCCTGCCCAACGTGCAGGTGCTCCAGCTGACCGGCCACGTGGGCTCGAACCTCAGGGAGAGCCCGATCGAGCTGGCCCGAAGGGCGTCCCTGATCGGCGGGAACAACGCGAAGGCGATCATGGCGCCCCTGTACGTCGACAACCTCCAGGCCGCGCAGGCGCTGCGCAACCAGCCCGACATCAAGGAGGTGTTCGACCTGTTCGACACCGTGACCACGGCAATCGCGGCCGTCGGCAGCTTCGCCCCGGCGGCACCGCGCCAGCAATTGCGCTTCAGCTTCCATCGTCGCGCTGGAACTGTAACGGGTCGGCCCGGGTTTGAATAGATTTTAGCGGCAACGGTCAATACTCCCGAAGCGCGGGCGGTTCCGCGCGTTGACACCAATCCCGACCTCAGCTAACTCTGCCAACATGAAGATCATCGTCTGTCTCGCCTCCTTTGCGTTGCCCGCTCTTGTCGCCACGGCGGCGGACTGGCCAAATTACCGTGGCCCGAACCACGATGGCATCTCGAAGGAAACCGGCTGGACCACGCAATGGCCCGCCAACGGTCCGAAAATTTTGTGGAAAGCCAAAGTGGGAATGGGTTTCTCCGGCATCGTCGTCGCCAATGGCCAGGCTTACACCCAGGGTAACGCCAGCGATCAAGACACGATTTTCTGTTTCGATGCGAACACCGGCGAAACCAAGTGGAAACATTCTTACGCCGCGCCTTTGGACGCCAAGTATTACGAAGGCGGCACCAGCGCCACGCCTACCGTGGATGGCGATCGCGTTTACACCATCAGCAAACGCGGCATCGTGCATTGCCTCAATGCCGCCGATGGCAAGGTGGTTTGGACGAAAAATCTGCAGGAAGAACTCGGAGCAAAAATTCCTGAGTGGGGCTTTGCCAGTTCATTTTTGATCCAAGGCGATCTGGCTTTGTTGAATTTCGGCGCCGCGGGCACGGCTTTGGACAAGAAAACCGGCAAGGTCGTCTGGTCCTCCGACACCGATGTGTCCGGATACGCCACGCCCGTTCCGTTTACTGCGGGCGGCGAACCCGCCGTGATGCTGGCGGCCAAAAGCGACGTCATCGCCGTTAAAGTCAAAGACGGCAAGGAACTCTGGCGGTTCCCGTGGAAGACGCAATACGACGTGAACGCCGCAGCTCCCATCCTGTCCGGCTCCAAGGTGTTCATCTCCTCCGGCTATAATCGGGGCGCAGGCGTATTCGACATCAGCAAGACCCCGGCGGAAAAAGTTTGGGAGAATAAAAATCTTCGCAATCACATGGCCAGTTCCGTCCTTTGGGAGGGACATCTGTATGGCGTGGATGAGAATCAATTGCGCTGCGTGGAATTTGAAACGGGCCAGGTCAAATGGACGGACAAGGTTTCCGGCAAAGGCACGCTCAGCATGGCGGACGGCAAGTTGCTCGTGCTCTCGGAACGCGGCGAATTGCTCGTGGCCAACCCGTCGCCCGCCGGTTTCAAACCCACCGTCCGCGCGCAGGTCGTCGGTGGTAAATGCTGGACCGCGCCGACGCTGGCCAATGGCAAAATCTATGTTCGCACTGGCCCCGGCGATGTGGTCTGCGTGGATGTGACAGGCAAATAATCTCGCGGCTAATTTTACTGCAAAGCCCGCGCCCTCTGGTTACCAGCGGGCGTTTTTATTTTGCGCATAAGCGCCGTCAGGCTTGACGCGGCCCGGAAAAATCTCCAAA
>Ga0102832_1000549_pt1 | contig 54783 bp, 55 predicted proteins | sample EBPBio282013_DNA_FD_88942 | JGI IMG/M metagenome (GOLD analysis project Ga0102832, IMG submission 88942) | Wastewater treatment Type I Accumulibacter community from EBPR Bioreactor in Madison, WI, USA - Reactor 2_5/28/2013_ DNA (Illumina Assembly) | ecosystem: Engineered > Bioreactor > EBPR >...
TCCGCCACCAATATTTGCCACGCCGTCTGATGAAGCCCGCGCTCATTTTCGTCCCGCGCTTGCAACTGCCAGCTTAGTCGCGGCGTCAGGACATCAATTCCTGCCGGATTTTCCCGCAACTCGCATTGCAGCTTGGTTGGACGCAATGTGGCGGCGTCCATCGCCATGGAAAAACTCCACGCCAAAAACGCCGCGACCAAGTTGAAGCCAACCGGGATTTTCATCCGTGCAGTGTCAGAACGTCTGTTCCGCCTCGCAACAAGTTTATTCGACCGTGCGACCGCTGAGACTTGTCTCGCCAAGCCACCAGGCGCTTGCTAGGTTGCGCCCCGGTGACTTCGTTTGTGCAAAGATATATTACCGGCTGGCTGAGCGGCCTGGGGAGTTTTGGCCTGCTGTTCAAAGAGGCGCTGGTTTCGATGCTCACGTTCAAGGTGGCGTGGCGCGATCTGACGTACCAAATCTATTTCATCGGGGTAAAATCTCAGACCGTGGTGCTCGTCACCGGTGCGTTCACCGGAATGGTGCTCGCTGCCCAGGCCTATTATCAATTTCACCAGATCAAAATGGACACCGCCACGCTGGCGCTGGTCGGCGTTTCGATGTGCAGCGAACTTGGCCCGGTTCTCACCAGCCTGATGGTTGCAGGTCGCGTCGGCGCCGCCATCGCCGCAGAAATCGGCACGATGCGTGTGACCGAACAAGTGGATGCATTGCGCACCCTGGCGACGCATCCGGTGGATTATCTCGTCGTGCCGCGTTTGCTCGCCGCGGTTCTCGTGATGCCCATTCTGACGGCGGAAGCCATCACCGTCGGCATCGCCGGTGGGTATTCGGTCGCCGTTTTCTTGCTCGATGTGGATCCGGTTTATTCATGGCATAACATGCTGCGCTACACGACGATTCCAGACTTCTCCATCGGACAGATCAAGTCGCTCATCTTCGGCGGCATCATTGCGATCATCGGTTGCTACAAAGGCATGACCTGTCGCGACGGCGCAGAGGGCGTCGGTCACGCGACGACCGAAGCGGTGGTTTATTCCTCCATCGCCATTCTCATCGTGAACTTCTTCCTGACCCTGCTGCTCCAGCGGCTCTTTCACATCGTATGATCGAAGTCCGCGACCTTAAGAAAAGCTTCGGCCCGCAACCGATTCTCGACGGCGTAAGCTTTCAGATCGAAGAAGGCGAATCGCTCGTCATCATCGGTCGCAGCGGCGGTGGAAAGAGTGTTTTACTCAAACACATCATTGGTCTTTTGCAACCGGACGCCGGCGCGGTGGTTATTGACGGCGAAGACATCACGCACATGGACGAACGGAACTTGATCCGGGTACGAAGCAAGTTCGGCATGGTGTTTCAAGGTGCTGCCCTGTTCGATTCCTTGAACGTGGCCGAAAACGTTGCGTTCGCCTTCCGGCGCGAGAAGAAATTCACCGAGAAAGAAATTGCCAAAAAAGTTTCTGAAGTCCTGGAGATGGTCGAGTTGCCCGGGGTGGAAAAGAAAAAGCCCTCGGAACTTTCCGGCGGGATGCGCAAACGCGTCGGGCTGGCGCGCGCGATCATTTATCATCCGCAAATCGTGCTCTACGACGAGCCGACGACCGGCCTCGACCCCATCGTGTCCGACAGCATTGACAAGCTCATCATCCGCGTGACGGAGTGCATGAAAGTCACAGCGATCGTCGTGACACACGACATGCGCAGCGCCCGGCGGGTGGGAAATCGCATCGTGATGCTGCATAACAAAAAAGTTTATGCCGCAGGAACGCCGGAGGAAATCTTTGCGTCCCCCGACCCTGTGGTGCAACAATTCATCAACGGCGAGGCCGATCCCTAGCATTACAAATTATGAGTCAGTCGCATGTTCAAATCAAAGTCGGGATCTTCGTGCTGTTCGGACTGGTGCTGCTCGGCGCGTTGACGATTTTGTTCAGCCGGAGCACCTCGTTCTACAAGGACTATTACGAATTGCGCCTCAAGTCGGCTAATGTCGGCGGCATCAAAGCCGGCCGGCTCTGAAGCCAGGCACCTGCCGCGATGCTGCGATCCCTCGTCCGGCTGTGCCGTTGGCGCCGGCACCCGTCTCGCCGTGTTGACAAGCCGGTGTACGCCCGCGATCGTCATGCGGCCACCGCCACGTCGTTGAAGTCTGACTTGCGCTGCTCGGGCATCGCGACATGCACTTCACGCCCGGCAGCCGCCCAGCGCGCGGCGCAGGCCTGCGCGGCCTTGATGCCGGCGTCGTCATGGTCGGCTGCAATCAGCAGCGACTCGATGCCGCCGAGCACCGGCAGCGCGGCCAGGTTGCCGGCATCGATGCAGGCCCAGGCCGGTTGGTAAGCGTGCGCGAGCGCGAGCGCTGTCTCGATGCCTTCCGCCACAGCCAAGCCGGCGGTGACGGCTTCGTCGGGCCACAGCCGGATCACGCCGCCGGCTTTCCGATGGCCGCTCAGCAGCAGGCGCGGGGGGTCGACCGGGGCCTTGGTGCCGTCGGCCTGAACCCACGTTCGGTGCAACGTCAGCGGCGCGCGCGTCACAGCATCGGTGGTAAGCGCGACCAGCGCCGGGCCGGTGTGGCCGCTCGGATGGCGCAGGTTGGGATGCCACCGGAGGGCGCCGTCAAAGGGCGGGACGACGCAGCGCCTGGCCTTCAGGTAGGCCTGCGCGGGGCCTGCGACGGGCTCCAGGCGCGCGAAGAAGTCAAACCAGTGCGTAGACAGCGCCGGCGCCGGTTCGCGGCGTGTAGGGGCCGCCAGGCGCACCGTTGCGGGCTTGGCGCTGGGCCGGTCGTCGCGCAGCGTGCTGACGTACTCGCACCTGAAGCAATGCGCCACGCCGGTGCCGTCATCGTTCAGCGTGATGCCCAGCGTCCTGTCGCGCTCGTTGCGGCCGCAGGCCGGGCACGGCTGCCGGCGCGGGCCGTGCCAGTCGATAGCGCCGGACATCACGCCGGCGCCCCGACGCGCCGCAGCCAGCTCTCCACATCCGCCGGCAACGAAAAGCTGCGAGTCAACGCCCAGCGGCTAACGATCAGCATCAGGCAACCATCGTCGTTGTCGATCAGGTCAGCCTTGAAGCCTGCTAACGCGCACTGTGCCTGTACTGTTGCCCAGGCCTTGCGCTCGGCATTGATGGCGATGTCGGGCGCGTTCATTGGCCAGTCACCTTCATCCGTTCGATGCGCGCGCGGCGGCCATCGTGCAGGCGCTGCGGTTCGGGCGCCTTCTCGCGACGCGGCAGCGCTTCGACAACCTTCAAATAGTCATCGTGGGTCCAGCGCGCCACGCGCGGCCCCAGTTCCAGCGGAGGGGGGATCACTGCTGCCGCGCGGAGTGCTTTGAATTTGCGCTCGCTCACGCGGAGCAATCCGCGGAATTCAGTTTCGGATAGCAGCGCGGCGGGGGTGGATGTCGTCGAGTGTGCGGACATTGAAACCTCGTGTTTTCGAGGCCCGCGCCACCCAGAAACGAAAAAGGGAAGCGCGAGCAGTTAGCTCAACGCTTCCCCATCCAGGGATTAGTTCTACGCCCGTGCAGGCCATCCAGCCGCCCCATCCAGGGCCGGGGCACGGTGTCTTCGAACTAGCCTTAGAACCCCCGTCAACGCCTTGCGACCACCTTCTCAAGCTAGGTACGCGCGACAGAGGGATTCAGAATTCGGTCTCGCCGAATAGCGACGACTTTACACCAAAGTGCCCAGCGGCGCCATTGCACTCTGATGGCAGTCCATCGGCTCGCGGTAAGGCGGCAGCACCGGCCGAACAAGCAGCGGGCCCCGAAGGGCCCGCGGTGGTGCCGGTCAGCCCGTGGCTGGCTACTTCGGCAAGACCTCGTAGACGAGGCGGACGACCTCAGCCACCAGATCCTCGGCGATGTAGGCCAGCCGCGCCAACTTTTCCGCTTCGCCCGCGGTTTCCAGCACGGCCAGGACTGCAATCAGATCCTGCAACTGCTCGGCCTTGGTGGCCAGCAGGTCGAAGCAGGCTTTGTCAGCCATGGCTCACCTCGCCGCCGACTGCCCGGTCCACCACAGCCGCCAAAGCTGCCACCTCATCGGTCAGGTCAGACACCAGGCCGAGTACGCCGGCCTGTACGCCGTCCGCCATCTGGTAGAGCTCGCCGACCACCAGGAAGGATGTGATGGCTTTCAGTTGGTCCATCTTCAACTCCAGGCTGCAGCGTGCTTCATGCAATGGCAGCGTGGCTACGAACTCGGTCTTGTCAGCCATGATTCACCCCTCCATTCGCTTGGTCGGCTGCGTCGGCCGCCGGCGCCGCCTGCATCGCCGGATCCCACCGCCACGTCTTGGCGCGGGCAAACGCGGCTGCCGCGCGCTCGGGGTTGCCCTCGGCCAGCAGCAACCGGGTCTTGGCCAACTCGAAACGGGCCATGTGGCGGCGGAACGCCTGCGGGTTGGATTGGGTCCGCAGATCGGCGCGCGGCGCCGGTGCGGGGACAATTGAGGTAACCATGTCGATGTTCCTTTCATCGGTCTTGGCCAGGCCCTGGCAGGTGCTCTACCACCCACCAGGGCCGCCTTGTTGCCGCTGGTCCGCAGCGGCCACGGTGCCCGGCATCCGGCCGGGCGGCGGTACGGTCAGGCTCGCTTGCTCTCAAGCTCGATCACGGGCGCTGCAGGCCTCGCCAGGTACTCTGCCCAGGCTTCCAGCAGTGCACGCCGCTCGTCGTTGAACTTCGACCTGTTGTAGGCCGCGCGCACGCGGTTGGATTCCTCGTGCGCAAGGCACGCCTCGATCACGTCGGGCCGCGCCGCTCCGGTCTCGTTGGCCCAGGTGCTGAACGTCGCGCGGCACAGGCCGTGCACGGTCGTGCGGTCGCGATAGCCGAGCCGGTCGAGCGTCACCAGCATGGACATGTTGGACATCGCCGCCGACGCGCCGTCGACATCGCGCTTGGCGTTGGTCGGAAAGACATGGCGCTCGCCGAGGCGCTGCATGTCCTTGAGGATGTCGACGGCCCGCGGCGACAGGAAGATCGTATGCGCCTCGCCGGACTTCATGCGGTTCGGTGGCACGACCCAGACGGCCGCATCGAGGTCGAACTCGCTCCACTCGGCCAGCAATGCCTCGCTGGTGCGCGCAGCAGTCAACATCGCGAATTCCAGGCAGCGCGCGGCGATGCCCTCGGCCTGGCGCAGCACGGCCATGAAGGCTGGCGCTTCCTTGTACGGCAGCGCGCGGAACTGGCCGCGGTCGCGCTTGGGCGCGGCCTCGCGCATCTTGCGCTTGACGGCGGCGGCCGGGTTCTTGGTCGCGCGCCGGTGAAAGATCGCGTCTTCGTAGGTCGCGTCCAGCCGTTGGCGGAGGCGCTGCATCGTCTCGGGCAGCTTGTCGCCCTTGAGGTTGCGCGCGCGCTCGTGCGGCTTCACGGCCAGCAGCGCGGCCAGCAGCGCCGGCGGCTCGATGCTGTCGACATGCGCATGCCACAGCTCGGGCGCGAGGTGGTTTTCAAGCGAGCTGATCCATTGCGCGGCGTGCTTGGGCGTACGGCTGGGCTCGATCGCGCGCTCGAAGTAGTCGCGTGCACAGCGGGCGAGCGTCCAATGGTCCAGGGCTTCGGCGGATCGCTTGGCGGCTTCGGCCTCGCGCTGCGCGTCGCGCCGACCGTCACGGGCATCGATAGGGTCGATGCCGGCACGCAGTTGCTCGCGGCAGCGGTGCGCCAGGTCGCGCGCGCCGGTCAGCGAGGCACCGGCTTGCTGAGCGTTGGCGCGGTGCGCGGCGCCAAGGCCCATTTCCCGGCGCCGGCCTGTAGGCGATGTGAAGCGGTAGATCCAGGCCGCCGAACGGTCTGAATCCCGGACGCGAAGGTACAGCCCGCCGCCGTCACCGTGGTCGCCGTCACCGGCGTTCAGCACTTCCCGCGCGGTCAGCAGATGCAGCTTCGCGCCACGCTTTGAGACCTTCGACATGCGTCACCTCGCTTGGTCCGTCCGCCAGTCCGTCCGCCAGTCCGTCCGCCAGTAAGCGGCGCGAGGCTGGCGCACCGGACTTCGCCTTCGGTGCACTTACGCGAGTGTGTGTGAGTCGAAAACCGCTGTCAAATCAACAGCTTAGGACTTCTCTACCTGCACCCTTGCTGCACGCTCGTGCACCTTGGGGAGGGAGTATCCTGGCGGAGGGAGCGGGATTCGAACCCGCGGGGGGCTGTTAACCCCCACACGCTTTCCAGGCGTGCGACTTAAACCACTCATCCATCCCTCCGTGCCTGCGCGACGCTTGCGCAGCCAGGGCAGGGCGCGGATTCTAGCCGGGCGTCGGGCCGGGGCCCTTCTTCATCAAGGCCATCGCGGTGCCGATCAGCGCCGAGACCTCGCCCATGTGGCCGGGCACGATCATCGTGTTGTTCTTCTGCGCAAGCTGCGCGTAGGCCTCCACCGCCTTTTCCGCCACCTTGAGCTGCACGGCCTGTTCGCCGCCGGGCTGGCGGATCGCCTCGGCCACCTTGCGGATGGCCTCGGCGGTGGCGTCGGCCACGGCCTTGATGGCCTCGGCCTCGCCTTGCGCGGTGTTGATCTGCGCCTGCTTCTCGCCTTCGCTGCGGGCGATGAAGGCCTCGCGCTCGCCGGTGGCGATGTTGATCTGCTCCTGGCGGCGGCCTTCGCTGGCGGCGATGAGTGCGCGCTTCTCGCGCTCGGCGGTGATCTGCGCCTGCATGCTGCGCAGGATGTCGGCCGGCGGCGTGAGGTCCTTGATCTCGTAGCGCAGCACCTTCACGCCCCAGTTCAGCGCCGCCTCGTCCAGCGCGTTGACGACGCTGGTGTTGATCAGCTCGCGCTCCTCGAAGGTGCGGTCCAGTTCCATCTTGCCGACCACGCTGCGCAGCGTGGTCTGCGCCAGCTGGGTGATGGCGGCCAGGTAGTCGCTGGAGCCGTAGCTGGCGCGCATCGGGTCGGTGACCTGGAAGTACAGGATGCCGTCCACCTGCAGCTGCGTGTTGTCCTTGGTGATGCAGACCTGGCTGGGCACGTCCAGCGGCACTTCCTTGAGCGAATGCTTGTACGCCACGCGTTCGATGAAGGGCACCAGGAACTTCAGCCCCGGCGTCAGCGTGCGGTCGTACTTGCCCAGCCGTTCCACCACCCAGGCGTGCTGCTGCGGCACGATCTTGAAGGTGCGCGCGACGAAGATCAGCGCGATGACGACGATGATGATCACGACTTCCATGGCGCCGTTTCCCTTCAGCCCGCGGCAGCGGGCGACAGTTCGAGCTGGTTGCCGCGCACGGCCACGATGACGTGCGGCCCCGCGGCCGCCGCCGCGCCGCGCGCGAGGTGCGCCGACCACCAGCTGCCGCGGTATTGCACGCGCGCCGTGCGGTCGCCGGCCCAGGCCTCGACGAAGACGGTCTGACCGACGTCGAGGTTGGCGTCGCGGTTGCTTTCCACCGGCGCCGAGCGCGGCGCGTGCGCGCGCCGCCAGTGCCAGGCGGCGGTGGCGCCGGCGCCCACCAGCGCGGCCAGCGCCAGCTGTGCCGCCACGCCCAGCCCGGCATAGGCCAGCAGCGCGCCGGCCACGCAGCCCAGCGCCACCATCAGCAGGTAGAAGGTGCCGCTCAGCAACTCGGCGGCCACCAGCAGCCCGGCGGCCAGCCACCACCAGGTGGATGCGCTCCAGTCCATCATCGTCTCCAGCGCCAAGGTCCAGGCGCCGGGCAGTGTAGAGCGAGCGCGGCCCCGGGCGCGCTGCCCCTACACTGCGCGCCTTCGTCAGCCGACCGCCCCGCCCCAGCCTTCGGGAACCCTGCCATGCTGCGCTTTCATTTTCCGATCGTCATCATCGACGAGGACTTCCGCTCCGAGAACACCTCGGGCTTCGGCATCCGCGCGCTGGCCGCGGCGATCGAGAAGGAAGGCTTCGAGGTCGTGGGCGCCACCAGCTACGGCGACCTGGCGCAGTTCGCGCAGCAGCAAAGCCGCGCCAGCGCCTTCATCCTGTCGATCGACGACAACGAGTTCACGCCCGGCCCCGAGCTGGACCCGGCGGTGCTGAACCTGCGCAAGTTCATCGAGGAAATCCGCTTCAAGAACGCCGACATCCCGATCTACATCTACGGCGAGACGCGCACCAGCCAGCACATCCCGAACGACATCCTGCGCGAGCTGCACGGCTTCATCCACATGTTCGAGGACACGCCGGAGTTCGTGGCCCGCCACATCATCCGCGAGGCCAAGAGCTACCTCGACGGCCTGGCGCCGCCGTTCTTCAAGGCGCTGATGGATTACGCGCAGGACGGAAGTTATTCCTGGCACTGCCCCGGCCACAGCGGTGGCGTGGCCTTCCTCAAGAGCCCGGTGGGCCAGATGTTCCACCAGTTCTTCGGCGAGAACATGCTGCGCGCCGACGTCTGCAACGCGGTGGAGGAGCTCGGCCAGCTGCTCGACCACACCGGCCCGGTGGCGGCCAGCGAGCGCAACGCGGCGCGCATCTTCAACGCCGACCACTGCTACTTCGTCACCAACGGCACCAGCACCAGCAACAAGATGGTGTGGCACCACACGGTGGCGCCGGGCGACGTGGTGGTGGTCGACCGCAACTGCCACAAGTCGGTGCTGCACAGCATCATCATGACCGGCGCGGTGCCGGTGTTCCTGACGCCCACGCGCAACCACCACGGCATCATCGGCCCGATCCCGCAGGCCGAGTTCAGCCGCGAGGCCATCGAGCGCAAGATCAGGGCCAACCCGCTGCTGGCCGGCGTCGACCCCGCGCAGGTGCGCCCGCGCATCCTGACGCTGACGCAGAGCACCTACGACGGCGTGCTCTACAACACCGAGACCATCAAGCACGGGCTCGACGGCTACGTCGACAACCTGCACTTCGACGAGGCCTGGCTGCCGCACGCCGCCTTCCACGACTTCTACGGCCAGTTCCACGCGATGGGCAAGAAGCGCCCGCGCCCGAAAGACCAGATGGTGTGGGCTACGCAGAGCACGCACAAGCTGCTGGCCGGCCTCAGCCAGGCCAGCCAGGTGCTGGTGCAGGACGCGCAGAACGTCAAGCTCGACCGCCACCTCTTCAACGAGGCCTACCTGATGCACACCAGCACGAGCCCGCAGTACGCGATCATCGCGAGCTGCGACGTCTCGGCGGCGATGATGGAAGCGCCCGGCGGCCGCGCGCTGGTGGAAGAAAGCATCCTCGAATCGCTGGACTTCCGCCGCGCCATGCGCAAGGTGGAAAAAGACTTCGGCCGCGACTGGTGGTTCAAGGTCTGGGGCCCCGAGAAGCTGGCCGAATCGGGCATCGGCAAAAGCAGCGACTGGATGCTCAAGGCCAACGCCAAGTGGCACGGCTTCGGCGCGCTGGCCGACGGCTTCAACCTGCTCGACCCGATCAAGTGCACCATCATCACGCCGGGGCTCGACCTGTCGGGCAAGTTCGCGCCCACCGGCATTCCGGCCAGCATCGTCACCAAGTTCCTGGCCGAGCACGGCGTGGTGGTCGAGAAGACCGGGCTCTACTCGTTCTTCATCATGTTCACCATCGGCATCACCAAGGGCCGCTGGAACACGCTGCTCACCGCCTTGCAGCAGTTCAAGGACGACTACGACAAGAACGCGCCGCTGTGGCGCATCCTGCCCGAGTTCTGCGCCGCGCACCCGCGCTACGAGCGCATGGGCTTGCGCGACCTCAGCCAGGCCATCCACGAGACCTACGCCAAGAACGACGTGGCGCGGCTGACCACCGAGATGTATTTGTCCGACCTGCAGCCGGCGATGAAGCCGAGCGAGGCCTATGCGCACATCGCCCGCCGCAAGACCGAGCGCGTGGGCATCGACGCGCTGGAAGGCCGCATCACCACCAGCCTGCTGACGCCGTACCCGCCGGGCATTCCGCTGCTGGTGCCGGGCGAGCGCTTCAACCGCAAGATCATCGACTACCTGCAGTTCGCGCGCCGCTTCAACGAGGCCTTCCCCGGCTTCGACACCGACGTGCACGGCCTCGTCGAGGACGAAGCCACCGGCTACTACGTCGACTGCGTGGCCGATTGAGGCGGCCGCGCGGGTGAGCGGTGAGCGTGCTGCTGCGCGTCGGCGAACTGGCCAGGCGCACCGGGCTCACCGTGCGCGCGCTGCACCACTACGACCGCATCGGCCTGCTGCGGCCTTCCGGGCGCTCGGAAGGCGGCTACCGGCTGTACGGCCCTGACGACATCGCGCGGCTGCACGGCATCCAGGCGCTGCGGCGGCTGGGCCTGCGGCTGGGCGACGTGGCGCAACTGCTCGACGGCGGTGGCGCCGCGCTGCCGGCGATCGTGGCGCAACTGATCGCTCGGCTGGACCAGGACATCGTCCGCGCCCAGGCCTTGCGCGAGCGGCTGGGCGCCATGCAAAGCCTGCTGGCCGGCGGCGGCCGGCCGGGCGTCGACGACTGGCTGGCGAGCCTGTCGTCGATGAATGTTCTAGAGCGTTATTTCAGCGTCACCGAGCTCAGGCTCATCCTCGAACGCTGGACCTCCGGCGCCGCGCAATGGGCGCCGCTGCTGCAGTCGATCCGCGACGCCATGCAGCGCGGCGTGGCGCCCGATGCGCTGGCCTTGCAGCCGCTGGTGCGGCGCTGGATGGACCTGTGCGCGCGCTGGATGAACGGCGACATGGCGCTGCTGCGGCGCTGGAGCAGCATGCTGTTCGAGCAACCGGGCCTGCCGCTGCCCGAGGGCATGGACCGGGCCTTGATCGCCTACATCGACCAGGCGGTTCAAGTGCGTCTGGACGTGCTGTCCCGCTACATCGATGCCGACGACTTCCAGCGCCTGGACAAGACGCTGGACCCGCAGTGGCACGCGCTCACCGCGCGGGCCGAGCGGCTGCTGGCCGACGGCACGCCGCCGCAAGCCGCGGCGGCGCGGCGCCTGGCACGCGAATGGCGGGCCTTGCTGGACCGCACCGTGCGGCGCGACGCCGGGCTGGCCGCCCGCTTGCTGGCGGCCTACGAGAACGAACCGCTGATCCGCGCCGGCGCGGCCTTCACGCCGGCGGTGCTGCGCTACGTGCAGCGCGCCGCGGCCCTTGACCCTGACGCAAGGTGAGGGTGGACGATGGCGCCTCCACCATCACCGGAGGCTGCGATGTCCGCTGTTTCGATGAATGTCGTCCGCCACGGGGCGGCCAGCCGCACGGCGCAGGCCGTGGCCGCGCTGCGCGCCGTGCACCAGTTGCTGGACGAGCCGCTGGTGCTGCCCGATCCCGTCGCGTTGCCGATGCTGGGCCTGGCCGCCGAGGCCGCGCTGCGCGCCGACCCTTTCGTGCTGAACGATCCGCTGTCGCGCGCGCTGCGCGCCGCGCTGGTGGCGCGCGGCCGCGTCGCCGAGGATGAACTCGCCCAGGCCGTCGCCGACGGCGTGCGCCAGTACGTCGTGCTGGGCGCCGGCCTCGACACCTTCGCCTACCGCAACCCCTACCGCGACGCGGGCCTGCGCGTGTTCGAGGTCGACCACCCCGGCACGCAGGCCGACAAGCGGCAACGCCTGGCCGAGGCCGGCATCGAGTTGCCGCCCTCGCTGAGCTTCGCGGCGCTGGACTTCGAGCGCGACGATCTGCGCGCCGCCTTGCAGCGCGCCGGCTTCCGGGCCGAGCAGCCGGCCTGCATCGCCTGGCTGGGCGTCACGATGTACCTCACGGCCGACGCGGTGCTGGCAACGCTGCGGGCTTTGGCGGGCCTGGCCGCCGGCAGCCGGCTGTGCTTCGACCACGTGGTGCCGGCGGCGATGCTCAACCCGATCGAGCGCGTGGTCACCGAGGTGCTGGCGCACAAGGCCGCCGAACAAGGCGAGCCCTGGTTGTCCAGCTTCGATCCGCCGGCGCTGCGCGAGCGGCTGCTCGAGATGGGTTTCGCTGCCGCCGAGAGCGTCACGCCCGACGAACTGAACCGGCGCTACTTCGCGCGCCGCCGGGACGGCCTGCGGGCCGGCGAGGGCGCGCGCATCGTGTGTGCGCGCGCGTGAAGCGAGTGAAGCGATTGAAGCGAGTCACGCGCGAGTGGTGCAAATGCAGCAGGGCGCCGGCGTCGGGAACCGTCAGGCCGGCCCAGCGTCCGGATCCGCCAGCGCCACGTGGCTGAAGCCGCCGTCGACGTAGACGATCTCGGCGCTGATGCCGGCGGCCAGGTCGGACAGCAGGAAGGCGGCGGTGTTGCCGACGTCGTCGATGGTGATCGCGCGGCGGATCGGCGTCATCGCCGAGAAGGCGCTGAGCAGCTTGCCGAAGTCCTTGATGCCGCTGGCCGCCAGCGTCTTGATCGGGCCGGCCGAGATGCCGTTGACGCGCACGCCCTGGGCGCCCAGGTCGGCGGCCAGGAAGCGCACGCTGGCCTCCAGCGCGGCCTTGGCCAGGCCCATGGTGTTGTAGTGCGGCACCACGCGCATGGCGCCCAGGTAGGTCAGCGTCAGCAGCGCGGCGCCGGGGCGCAGGCGCGGCAGCGCGGCCTTGGCCATCGCCGGGAAGCTGTAGGCCGAGATGTCTTGCGCGATGCGGTAGTTCTCGCGCGTCAGCCCGTCGAGGAAGCGGCCGGCGATGGCCTCGCGCGGCGCGAAGGCGATGGCGTGCACGAAGCCGTCGAACTGCGGCCAGGCGTCGCCGAGCTGGCCGAACAGGCGTTCGATCTGCTCGTCGCTGCCGACGTCGCAGTCGAACACGAGGTCGGTGCCGAACTCGCGGCCGAACTCGATGCTGCGCTCGCGAAAGCGCTCGCCGACGTAGCTGAGCGCGATCTCGGCGCCTTCGCGCCGGCAGGCGCGGGCGATGCCGTAGGCGATGGAACGGTTGGACAGCACGCCCGTGATCAGCAGCCGCTTGCCGGCGAGGAATCCCATGGTGTCTTCCGAAGGAGTGTCGTGAAGCCGGCGATTCTAGCACCAGCGCTTGCGTGGCACGATGGGCCTTGCCCGGGGGATTGCCGCCGGCTATACTCCACGGCTTTCCCGGGTAAAGCTGCGTGGGCGGAAACTTTCCAGCCCATTTTTTTTGCTCGCTTGGCTTTTTGGCCGGCCGCCGTACATGCCGTACCGGCCGCGCACGAAAGGGCCGGCGTCCAAGACGGTGGCGGCAGAGCCCGGGCTTGGACAGGAGCGAGCGCAGATCTTGGCAGCACGGGGGCCGGCAACGGCGGCAAAAGCAGCAAAGGCGGCAAAGCCTTCAAGGGAAGCTTCGGCAGGGGCCGCGCGGCCACGCCCGCAGCCGCCCCGTGCTGACGCGCGCGTCGCGATCGAGAGCACCGTCAGCGGCCTCGGCTACGAGCTGGTGGACGTGGAGCGCGCGCCGCGCGGGCTGCTGCGCGTGACGATCGACCGCCTGCCCGGCCAGCGCTACACCACCGGCGACGAAGGCGACGCGGTCACCGTCGACGACTGCGAGCTGGTGACGCGCCAGCTGCAGTACGCGCTGGAGGTCGACGGCGTGCCTTACGAGCGGCTGGAGGTCTCGTCGCCCGGGCTCGACCGACCGCTGAAGACCGAGGCGCAGTTCGAGCGCTTCGCCGGCGCGCAGGTCAGCCTGACGCTCAAGGAGCCCTTCGAGGGGCGCAAGGCTTTCAAGGGCCTGCTCGGCCGCGACGAGCAGGGCGGCTGGACGCTGGTCTTCGAAGACGGCAAGACGCAGCAGGTTCTGGGGTTCGGCCTCGACGAAGTCCGCGAGGCCCGGCTGGTGCCGGTGCTGGACTTCAAGGGGCGCAAGGGACGCAAGGCGCAGGCGGCGGCGGGTGATGCCGCGCCGGCCGCGCCGCAAGACGGAGGTCAGGAATGAATCGCGAAATGCTCATGCTGGTGGACGCCATCTCGCGCGAGAAGACGGTCGAGCGTGAGGTGGTGTTCGGCGCCGTCGAGGCGGCGCTGGCATCGGCCACCAAGAAGCTGCAGGGCGGCGAGGTGGACATCCGCGTCGCCGTCGACCGCGACACCGGCGAGTACGAAACCTTCCGCCGCTGGCTGGTGGTGCCCGACGAGGCCGGTCTGCAGAACGCCGACGCCGAAGAGATGCTGTCCGACGCGATCGACCGCATCCCCGACATCGAGGTCGGCGACTACATCGAGGAAGCGATCGAGTCGGTGCCGATCGGCCGCATCGGCGCGCAGGCGGCCAAGCAGGTGATCCTGCAGAAGATCCGCGACGCCGAGCGCGAGCAGCTGTTGAACGACTTCCTGTCGCGCGGCGACAAGATCTTCGTCGGCACCGTGAAGCGGCTGGACAAGGGCGACATCATCGTCGAGAGCGGCCGCGTCGAAGGGCGCCTGAAGCGCAACGAGATGATCCCCAAGGAGAACCTGCGCAGCGGCGACCGCGTGCGCGCCTTCATCCTGGGCGTCGACCCCACGCAGCGCGGGCCGCAGATCATGCTGTCGCGCAGCGCGCCGGGCTTCATGGTCGAGCTGTTCGCGCAGGAGGTGCCCGAGATCGAGCAGGGTCTGCTGGAGATCAAGAGCTGCGCCCGCGACCCCGGCAGCCGCGCCAAGATCGCCGTCGTCAGCCACGACCGCCGCGTCGACCCCATCGGCACCTGCGTGGGCGTGCGCGGCTCGCGCGTCAACGGCGTGACGACCGAGCTGGCCGGCGAGCGCGTCGACATCGTGCTGTGGTCGGAAGACCCGGCGCAGTTCGTCATCGGCGCGCTGGCGCCGGCCAACGTCGCCTCGATCGTCGTCGACGAGGAGCGCCATGCGATGGACGTGGTGGTCGACGAGGAGAACCTCGCCATCGCCATCGGCCGCGGCGGCCAGAACGTGCGCCTGGCCTCCGAGCTGACCGGCTGGCGCATCAACATCATGACGGCCGAGGAGTCGCAGGCCAAGCAGGCCAGCGAGAGCGAATCGGTGCGCAAGCTGTTCGTCGAGAAGCTCGACGTCGACCAGGAAGTGGCCGACATCCTGATCGCCGAAGGCTTCACCAGCCTCGAAGAAGTGGCCTACGTGCCGCTGCAGGAGATGCTGGAGATCGAGTCCTTCGACGAAGACACCGTGCAGGAGCTGCGCACCCGCGCCAAGGATGCGCTGCTGACGATGGAGATCGAGAAGGAAGAGCAGGTCGAGGAGGTCTCGCAGGACCTGCGCGACCTGGAGTTCGAAGGCCAGGGCCTGACGCCCGAGCTGATCGCCAAGCTGGCCAGTGGCGGCATCCATTCGCGCGACGACCTGGCCGACCTGGCCGTCGACGAGCTGACCGAGATGACCGGTGTCGACGAAGCGCAGGCTCGCGCGTTGATCATGAAGGCGCGTGAACACTGGTTCACCGCCTGAGGCCCGCCGCCGCCGCAAGCACCGACTCGACCGACACCGCATACCCCAGGATAGGAAGTCCGCAACATGGCCGTGACCACCGTCGCCCAGTTCGCCGCGCAGCTCAATCGCCCCGCGGCGGCGCTGCTCGAGCAACTGCAGTCGGCCGGCGTGAGCAAGAAGTCGCCCGAAGACGCCTTGACCGAGGCCGACAAGGAGCGCCTGCTCGAGTTCCTGCGCACCGCGCATGGCACCGCCGCCGCCGGCGAGCGCAAGAAGATCACGCTGACGCGCAAGAGCACCAGCGAGATCAAGCAGGCCGATGCCAGCGGCAAGGCGCGCACCATCCAGGTGGAAGTGCGCAAGAAGCGCGTCTTCGTCAAGCGCGACGACGCCTCGCCGGCCGTCGAGGAGCCCGCCGGCCCCAGCGCCGAGGAACTGGAACTCAAGCGCCGCGAGGAAGAAGCCAGCGCGCAGGCCGAGGCCATCCGCCTGCAGGAGCAGGAGCTGGCCGAGCAGCGCCGCGTGCGCGAAGAGCAGGAGCGCCAGGCCCGCGAGGCCGCCGAAGCCGCCGCCAGGGCCGCCGCCGAAGCGGCTGCCGCCAAGGCCGCCGAGGAAGCCGCCGCCAAGGCCCAGGCCGAAGCCAAGGCCGCCGCCGAAGTCGCTGCCGCCAAGGCCGCCGGCAAGGCCGCGCCCGCTGCTGCCGCTGCCGCACCCGCCACGGCCGCCACGCCGGCCCCGGCCGTTGCTGCTGCACCCGCGGCCCCGGCTGCTGCGGCCCCGGCCGAGCCGCCGAAGCCCGTGCTGCGCGTCGTCAAGGCCGCCGACAAGGCCGCCGAGGACAGCGCGCGCCAGGCCGACCTGGAACGCCGCCGCAAGGCCGCCGAGGCCGAAGCCGCGGCCATCCGCGCCATGATGTCGGCGCCGCGCAAGACGCTGGTCGCCAAGAAGCCCGAAGAGGCCAAGCCCGACGCCGCCAAGGAAGCCATCAAGGGCACCATCCACAAGCCGACGGCCAAGCCCGGCAGCACCGCGCCGGGCGCGGCCGCCGGCGCCGCCAAGCCCGGCGACAAAAAGCAGGTCAAGAGCGAGAAGCTGTCGTCGAGCTGGGCCGACGACGCCGCCAAGAAGCGCGCCGCGCTGAAGACCCGCGGCGACACTGGCGGCGGCGCCCGCGCCGGCTGGCGCGCGCCGCGCGGCGGCCGCCGCGGCGGCCGCGACGACGACGGCCCGAGCTTCACGCCGCCGGCCGAGGCCGTGGTGCAGGAGGTGCACATCCCCGAGACCATCTCGGTGGCCGACCTCGCGCACAAGATGTCGGTCAAGGCCAGCGAGGTCATCAAGCAGTTGATGAAGCTCGGCCAGATGGTCACGATCAACCAGCAGCTCGACCAGGAGACGGCGATGATCGTCGTCGAGGAAATGGGCCACAAGGCCTTCGCCGCCAAGCTGGACGACCCCGACGCCTTCACCGAGGAAGAGCAGGCCGCCGCCACCGGCGACGAGTTGCCGCGCGCCCCGGTGGTCACGGTGATGGGCCACGTCGACCACGGCAAGACCTCGCTGCTGGACTACATCCGCCGCGCCCGCGTGGCGGCGGGCGAGGCCGGCGGCATCACGCAGCACATCGGCGCCTACCACGTCGAGACGCCGCGCGGCACCATCACCTTCCTCGACACCCCGGGCCACGCCGCCTTCACGGCGATGCGCGCGCGCGGCGCCAAGGCCACCGACATCGTGATCCTGGTGGTTGCCGCCGACGACGGCGTGATGCCGCAGACCAAGGAAGCCATCCACCACGCCAAGGCGGCCGAGGTGCCCATCGTGGTGGCGATGAACAAGATCGACAAGCCCGACGCCAACGTCGAGCGCGTGCGCAGCGAGCTGGTGTCCGAAGGCGTGGTGCCCGAAGAGTTCGGCGGCGAATCGCCGTTCGTCCCCGTCTCGGCCAAGACCGGCCAGGGCATGGACGACCTGCTGGAGCAGGTGCTGCTGCAGGCCGAGGTGCTGGAGCTGAAGGCGCCGCAGGACGCCATGGCCAAGGGCCTGGTGATCGAGGCCAAGCTCGACAAGGGCCGTGGCCCGGTGGCCACCGTGCTGGTGCAAAGCGGCACCCTGAAGAAGGGCGACGTGGTGCTGGCCGGCAGCAGCTACGGCCGGGTGCGCGCGATGATCGACGAGGACGGGCATAACACCGAATCGGCGGGGCCTTCGATCCCGGTGGAGATCCAGGGCCTGACCGAAGTGCCGCAGGCCGGCGACGACTTCATGGTGCTGGCCGACGAGCGCCGCGCGCGCGAGATCGCCACCTTCCGCCAGGGCAAGTACCGCGAGGTCACGCTCAACAAGCGCCAGGCCGCCAAGCTCGAGAACATGTTCGAGACCATGGGCGAAGGCCAGGCGCAGACGCTGTCGCTGATCATCAAGGCCGACGTGCAGGGCTCGCAGGAAGCGCTGGCGCAGTCGCTGCAGAAGCTGTCGACGGCCGAGGTGCGGGTGCAGATCGTGCACGCGGCGGTGGGCGGCATCAGCGAGAGCGACGTCAACCTGGCCATCGCGTCGAAGGCCGTCATCATCGGCTTCAACACCCGCGCCGACGCCGGCGCGCGCAAGCTGGCCGAAGGCAACGGCGTCGACATCCGCTACTACAACATCATCTACGACGCGGTCGACGAGGTGAAGGCGGCGATGTCGGGCATGCTGGCGCCCGAGCAGAAGGAAGAGGTCATCGGCACCGCCGAGATCCGCACCGTGTTCGTGGCCAGCAAGATCGGCACCGTGGCCGGCTGCATGGTCACCGCGGGCATGGTCACGCGCAACGCGCGCTTCCGGCTGCTGCGCGAGAACGTGGTCGTCTACACCGGCGAGATCGAATCGCTCAAGCGCATGAAGGACGACGTTCGCGAGGTCAAGGAAGGCTTCGAGTGCGGCATCAAGCTCAAGAACTACAACGACATCAAGGAAGGCGACCAGTTGGAGTTCTTCGAGGTCAAGGAAGTCGCCCGCACCCTGTAGTCCGCGCCTGCCAACGGCTGCAGGGGCCCCGTCGGCAGCCGACGGGGCCCTTGCGTTTAGAGGGGCTCATCGCCATGCGCCACAAGAAATCCACCGCCAATCGATCGTTCCGCATCGCCGACCAGATCCAGCGCGACGTGTCGGAGCTGATCCGCGACCTCAAGGACCCGCGCATCGGCATGGTGACCATCAGCCACGTCGACGTCTCGCCCGACTACGCCCACGCCCAGGTGTTCTTCTCGGTGCTGGTCGGCGACCCGCAGGCCAGCGCCGACGCGCTGAACGAGGCCGCGGGCTTCCTGCGCAACGGCCTGTTCAAGCGGCTGCAGATCCACACCGTGCCGACGCTGCATTTCCACTTCGACCAGACGACCGAGCGCGCGGCGGACCTCAACGCGCTGATCGCGCGCGCGAATTCGACGCGGGCCAAGGAGTGAGGTGGGGCGCAGCCCGGCCGAACGTGAGCAACCGATGAACCGCACCGCTTCTCCGCGCCGCGCCGTGCACGGCGTCCTGCTGCTCGACAAGCCGCTCGGCTGGACGAGCAACGACGCCTTGCAGAAGGCCAAGGGCCTGCTGCGCGCCGAGAAGGGCGGCCACACCGGCACGCTGGATCCGCTGGCCAGCGGGCTGCTGCCGCTGTGCTTCGGCGCCGCCACCAAGTTCGCGCAGGCCAGCCTGGACGCCGACAAGCGCTACCGCGCCACGCTGCGCCTGGGCCAACGCACGACCTCAGGCGACCGCGAAGGCCAGGTGGTCGACGAACGGCCGGTGAGCTGCGACCGCGCCGCCATCGAGGCCGCCTGCGCGCGCTTGCATGGCCGCATTGCGCAGACGCCGCCGATGCACTCCGCGCTCAAGCACCACGGCAAGGCGCTGTACGAATACGCGCGCGCCGGCGTGCAGGTCGAAAGGCCGGCGCGGGAGGTGGAGATCCACCGCATCGCCATCGTCGACTGGCAAAGCCCCACGCTGGTGATCGACGTCCATTGCAGCAAGGGCACCTACGTGCGCACGCTGGCCGAGGACATCGGCGCCGCGCTTGGCTGCGGCGCGCACCTGGCGGCGCTGCGCCGCACCGGCAGCGGCGCGCTCGGCGTCGAGCAGGCGATCACCATCGACGAACTGGCCGCGCTGGACGAAGCCGAGCGCGCCGCCTTGCTGCTGCCCGCCGACGTGCTGCTGCAGCAATGGCCCGCCGTCAACCTGGCCGGCGACGAAGCGGCGCGCTTCCTCACCGGGCTGCGCCGCCGCGTGGCGCTGGCCGATGCGCCGGCCGTGCGCGTCTATGCCGAGGCGCCGCGCGCCTTTCTCGGCGCCGGCCACATCGCCGGCGGCGAACTGATTCCCGACCGTCTTCTCAGTCCCCTCGAGGTGCAGGCCGCACAGGCCTGAACGACCATGACCCATCCCATCCGCAACATCGCGATCATCGCCCACGTCGACCACGGCAAGACCACGCTGGTCGACCAGCTGCTGCGCCAGAGCGGCACCTTCCGCGACAACCAGCAGGTGGCCGAGCGCGTGATGGACAGCAACGACATCGAGCGCGAGCGCGGCATCACCATCCTCGCCAAGAACTGCGCCGTCACCTGGCAGGGCACGCACATCAACATCGTCGACACGCCGGGCCACGCCGACTTCGGCGGCGAGGTGGAGCGCGCGCTGTCGATGGTCGACGGCGTGGTGCTGCTGATCGACGCGCAGGAAGGCCCGATGCCGCAGACCCGCTTCGTCACCAAGAAGGCGCTGGCGCTGGGGCTCAAGCCCATCGTCGTCGTCAACAAGGTCGACAAGCCCGGCTCGCGGCCCGACTACGTGATCAACGCCGCCTTCGAGCTGTTCGACAAGCTCGGCGCCACCGAGGAGCAGCTCGACTTCCCCGTCGTCTACGCCTCGGGCCTGAACGGCTGGGCCTCGCTGAAGGAAGGGCCGGCCGGCGAGGCCTGGGGCGCCGACCTGCAGCCGCTGTTCGAGACCATCCTCCAGCACGTGCCCGAGCACCAGGGCGACCCGGCGGCGCCGCTGCAGTTGCAGGTGTCGTCGCTGGACTACAGCACCTACGTCGGCCGCATCGGCGTCGGCCGCGTCAACGCCGGCACCATCAAGCCGGGCATGGACGTGCTGGTGATGGAAGGGCCCGAGGGCCGCAGCTACAAGGGCCGCATCAACCAGGTGCTGACCTTCGAGGGCCTGGAGCGCCAGCAGGCGGCCGAGGCCGGCCCGGGCGACATCGTGCTGATCAACGGCATCGAGGACATCGGCATCGGCGTCACCGTGACCAGCGTCGACTCGCCCGCGCCGCTGCCGATGCTGAAGGTCGACGAGCCGACGCTGACCATGAACTTCTGCGTCAACACCAGCCCGCTGGCCGGGCGCGAGGGCAAGTTCGTCACCAGCCGCCAGGTGTGGGACCGGCTGCAGAAAGAGCTGCAGAGCAACGTCGCGCTGCGCGTGAAGGAGTCGGGCGAAGACGGCGTGTTCGAGGTGTCGGGCCGCGGCGAACTGCACCTGACCATCCTGCTGGAGAACATGCGCCGCGAAGGCTTCGAGCTGGCGGTGGGCAAGCCGCGCGTGGTGTTCAAGGACGTCGACGGCCAGCGCAACGAGCCCATCGAGCTGGTCACCGCCGACATCGAAGACCAGCACCAGGGCGGCGTGATGCAGGCCCTGGGCGAGCGCAAGGGCGAACTCGTCAACATGGAGACCGACGGCCGCGGCCGCGTGCGGCTGGAGTACCGCATCCCGGCGCGCGGGCTGATCGGCTTTTCCAACGAGTTCATGAACCTGACGCGCGGCACCGGCCTCATCAGCAACATCTTCGACGGTTGGGAGCCGTACAAGGGCGAGATCGCCGGCCGCAAGAACGGCGTGCTGATCAGCATGGACGACGGCGAGATCGTCACCTACGCGCTCGGCAAGCTGGACGACCGCGGCCGCATGTTCGTGCGCCCCGGCGACCCGGTGTACGAAGGCATGATCGTCGGCATCCACAGCCGCGACAACGACCTCGTCGTCAACGCGGTGCGCACCAAGCAGCTCACCAACTTCCGCGTCAGCGGCAAGGAAGACGCGATCAAGATCACGCCGCCGATCGAGCTGACGCTGGAGTACGCGGTCGAGTTCATCGACGACGACGAGCTGGTCGAGATCACGCCCAAGAGCATCCGCGTGCGCAAGCGCTTCCTGAAGGAGCACGAGCGCAAGCGGGCCAGCCGCGAAGCCGCTTGAGCGCGTGGCGATGAAGCATCGCCAGGGCGTCTGGCTGATGGTGCTGTGCACGCTGATGTGGAGCATCGCCGGCGTCGTCACGCGCTGGCTGCATTCGGCGCGCGGCTTCGAGATCACCTTCTGGCGCGCCGTGTTCTGCGCGCTGACGCTGGTCGTGCTGCTGGGCTGGCTGCGCGGCCCGGCGGCGCTGTGGCGCACGCTGCGCAACGGCGACCGCGCGTTCTGGATCTCGGCGCTGTGCTGGGCGACGATGTTCACCGCCTTCATGCTGGCGCTGTCGCTGACGACGGTGGCCAACGTGCTGATCACCATGTCGCTCGGCCCGCTGCTGACGGCGTTGGGCGCGCGGCTCTTCCTCGGCCACCGGCTGCCGCTGCGCACCTGGGGCGCCATCGTCGTGGCCGGCATCGGCATCGCGTGGATGTACGGGCACGAGGTCGGCTTTGCCGGCGGCTCGCACTGGCTGGGCGTGCTGGTGGCGCTCGGCGTGCCGATTGCCGCGGCCACCAACTGGACGCTGATGCAGCACCTGCACCACGGCCCTGGCCTCGACGACGGCGATAGCGAAGATGAAGCCGGCGACATGCTGCCCGCGGTGCTGGCCGGCTCGCTGCTGTCGGCCGCGGTGACCTTGCCGCTGGCGCTGCCGCTGGCCGCCACGCCGCACGACCTGGGCTGGCTGGCGCTGCTGGGCAGCGTGCAGCTGGCCATTCCCTGCCTGATCGCGATGGCCGTCTCGCGCGTGCTGAAGGCGCCCGAGATCTCGCTGCTGGCGCTGCTGGAAGTGGTGTTCGGCGTGCTCTGGGCGTGGCTGGGCGCGGGCGAGGAGCCCAGCGCCGCGGTGCTGGGCGGCGGCGGCCTGGTGCTGGCCGCGCTGGTGGGCAACGAGTGGCTGGCGATGCGGCCGCGGCCCGATCAGTCGTCGGCCTCGTACATCTGATCGAAGCGCGCGGCGCTCACCGCGTAGGCGTCGCTGCCGTCCTCGGCGTTGCTGACCAGCCAGTCGCCCGCCTCGTAGGCGCTGCGGCCTTCCTTGGTGGCGATGCTGCCGGCCTGCGCCGCGCGCTGGGCCCACACCGGCGTGGTCTTCAGGTAGGCGCCGCGGCCGACGCTGCGATAGGTGCGCGCAAAGCTCTCGGCGTCCACCGTGTAGACCTCGCCGGCGTTGTCCACCAGCCAGTCGCCGCGCTTGGCAAACTGCTCGTGGCCCCACTTGCGGTAGCGCAGGCCGTCGGTGTCGAGGTCGATGCGCACGGCGGCCACCGCCTGGTCGGCGCGGCGGCGGAAGCGTCGACGGGCGGTGGTGCCGGGGCCGGTGCTGGGGCTGCTCATCGCGGCAGTCTAAGATGCGCCGGCCACTGCTGCCGCGGACCTTGCCGATGAACCAGCTCTCGGGACTCGACGCCACCTTCCTGTACCTGGAAACCCCGCAGATGCCCATGCACGTGGGCGCGCTGCACCTGTACGAGTTGCCGCCGGGCTTCAGGGGCAAGTTCATCACCGCGGTGCGCAAGCACGTGGCCGAGCGCTTGCCGGCCACGCCGGCGCTGCGCCGCCGCCTGTGGTGGATGCCGTTGAACATCGCCAACCCGGCCTGGGTGGACGCCGTGCCCGACCTGCGCCAGCACATCGTGCCCGGCGTCAGCCCGAAGAACGCCGGCATCGCCGACCTCGAAGCCGCCGTCGGCCGCCTGCACCCGCAGTTGCTGGACCGCCAGCGCCCGCTGTGGAAGTTCCACGTCTTCGAAGACCTGGCGCCGGGCCCCGGCGGCCAGCGGCGCGCGGCGATCTACACCCAGCTGCACCACGCCGCGGTGGACGGCCAGGCCGCGGTGGCGCTGGCCAACGCGCTGCTCGACCTGACGCCGCAGCCGCGCAAGCTGGAGCCGCGCGCGGCCAAGCGCCAGCGCGTCTTCAAGCTCGACATGACCGAGATGCTGCGCGGCGTGCTGGCCAGCCAGGCCGGCAAGGTGGCCGGCATCATCCGCAGCCTGCCGTCGACCGTGGGCACGCTGAAGGACGCGGCCACGCAGGCCGTCTCGCACAGCGCGCTGCTCAGCGGCAAAAAGGGCAGCGGCAACATCACGCTGGCGCCGGCCACGGTGTTCAACAACTCGGTCACCGAGGGCCGCGCCTTCGCCAGCATCAGCCTGCCGCTGGCCGAGCTGCGCGAGCTGGGCCAGGCGCACGGTGCCACGCTCAACGAGACGGTGCTGATGCTGTGCAGCAGCGCGCTGCGCCGCCTGTTCGCCAAGAAGCGCATGCTGCCGCGCAAGTCGCTGGTGGCGGCGGTGCCGATCTCGCTGCGCGCCAAGGGCGACACCAGCGCTGACAACCAGGCCTCGATGAGCCTGATCAGCCTGGGCACCCACATCGCCGACCCGCTGAAGCGGCTGGCCCACATCAAGGCCGCCAGCGCGGCGATGAAGTCGACCATGGGCTCGCTGAAGAGCATCCTGCCCACCGACTTTCCGTCGCTGGGCGTGCCCTGGCTGCTGGAGGCGGCCACCGCACTGTACGGCAAGGCGCGCGTGGCCGACCGCATCCCGCAGGTGGCCAACGTCGTCATCTCCAACGTTCCAGGTCCGCCGGTGCCGCTGTACATGGCGGGCGCCAAGATGCTGACCAACTACCCCACCTCCATCGTCGTGCACGGCATGGGGCTCAACATCACGGTGCAGAGCTACGACCAGTCGCTCGACTTCGGGCTGATGGCCGACGCCCAGGCGCTGCCCGACGTGGCCGAGCTGGCGCAGGCCCTGCGCGTCGCCTTCGACGACCTGCAGGCGCTGCCGCGCCCCGGCGACCACGACCATGCCGACACGCCGCGCCGCGCCTCGCTGGTGGACCGTGCGCAGCGCGGCATCAGCGGCGCCGTGGGCAGCACCGTGGGCAAGGTCACCAAGGCGGTGGTCAGCAGCGCGCTGGAAGGGGCGCTGCAAGGCACGCTGCAAGGCACCGTCGGGCAGGTGGCCGGGCGGCTGCGCCCGCTGACCGCCACGTCGGCGACTTCGGCGGCGCGCAAGGCGGCCAAGGCGCGCCGATGAGGATCAGCGCCAACGGGCTGCAGATCGAGGTCGACGACCAGGGGCCGGCCGGCGCGCCGGCGGTGCTGCTCATCATGGGCCTGGGCATGCAGCTGATCGCCTGGCCCGACGAGCTGGTGCAGGACCTGGTGCGGCGCGGCTTTCGCGTCGTGCGCTTCGACAACCGCGACATCGGCCTGTCGCAGCACTTCGACGAACTGGGCCTGCCCAACCTGGCCTGGGCCGGCATGCGCCACCTGCTGCACCTGAACGTGCGCGCCCCTTACCGCCTGGCAGAGATGGCGGCCGACGCGCTGGGCGTGCTGGACGCGCTGGGCATCGCGCAGGCGCATGTCTGCGGCGCGTCGATGGGCGGCATGATCGCCCAGCACCTGGCCGCCGCCCACGGCGAGCGCGTGCGCAGCCTGACGCTGCTGATGACCACCGCCGGCGCGCGCCGCCTGCCGCAGCCTTCGATGGCCGTGCGCCAGGCGCTGCTGGCGCGGCCCGCCAGCAGCCGGCCCGACGACGTGGTGGCCCATTTGCAGCGCGTGCTGGCGACCATCGGCAGCCCGGCCTATCCGCCCGACCCGGCGTTGATGCACGCGCGGCTGCTGGCCAGCGTGCAGCGCTCGTGGCACCCGGCCGGCACGCTGCGTCAGTTGACCGCCGTCGTCGCCGACGGCGACCGTACGCCGCTGCTCTCGCGCATCCGCATGCCCACGCTCGTGATGCACGGCGAGGCCGACCCGCTGATTCCGGTGGCCGCCGCCCACCACCTCGCCGAGCACATCGCCGGCGCCGAGAAAGACATCGTCCCCGGCATGGGCCACGACCTGCCGCTGCCGCTGATGCCAAGGCTGGCGGCGGGGATTGCGGAGACGGCGGGGCGGGCTTGAGGAGCGGGCTTCGTCAGGGCGCAGCGGCGGCCCCGTGTTCCGGTGTGACCCGCAGGTCGCACCGGCCTGCCGGGCGCGGCGCGCTCATCGCGGTCAGCTTTCGCGAACCTGCTGGCGGTCGGGCTGCTGACGTTCGATCATGAACCCGGGCTCGAACTCGTCGAGCGACCGCTGAAGCGTCTGCCACGGCGCATCGACCGGCAGCAGCACGCCGTTGCCCAGGCGACGAGCGATCACGGCGTCACCCGAGAAGCGCAGTTTCTTGGGCAGCCGCACGGCTTGGCTGCGCCCCGACATGAAGATCTTGGCAAGGCTGGTCACGCTTCCATCCGATTGATAGTGATCGGAGGTGTCTATCATGCTCGGCAGCGTCAACCTGTTTCTCCTTGGATGCCCCAAGGAAGGACCATCGACCTCTGGACTGGGTTGAGTTTCCCAAACTTGATCCAGGTTGTGGCTCGGCAGTGCGCATCATCGTTCGAGTCCAGTGGCTGCGGGCGTACGGGGGCGCACTGATATGCAGTGAACTACCCCATCGGTCGGACAGACTATTCCTCTAATATGACAAACGCCACCGGTTTCATCCAAGTTGACTGGCGCTTTGATCCGCCCAACCTCCTTGAACAGACGCGGACAGTTCAACGCGGTCAACTCTGGCTAGAGGTGAAGGGAGATGGGACGGCGACTGCAAGACTCGACGGCCATGTGTCCGGCGCTGATGTCAGAGCGCGAGTGAAGGAGGCTGAAGCCGCTGTGGAAGATCTGCTGTTCGGCGCACAGCTCATACACCTTGTGGCCGTCTCCCTCAAAGTGATCGGCGTGGTGGGTCACGACCGTAATGGGACATTGACAAATTTCGCCTTGACTGAAGGCATTGAAAGCACTGTCAAATTCGGAACTCCGGATGGAGTGACGATCGACGTTGACACGAAGCAGGAGCGAATTGACCAAAAGCGCCAATGCAGCCAAGCAGTCTTGAGGCATCGTGCGACGGATCCAACCCTTGCACGAATGCGCACAAGCTTCAAAATGGCGTTGAGCGATGGGCCAAACGAACTTGTCTATCTTTATGAAGTGAGCGAAGCCTTCACCAAGCGAACTGCAGCGTCAGCTCCGGATATGTTCAAGAGACAAAAATCGGTCCGTGATCGCTTGCAGAAGATCTGCAACGACTCGGAGATTCTTCAAGGGCGGCACCGCGGCAAATCAGCGGGTCAGGCACAACGCGACGCCACGGAGGATGAACTGACCATGGCGCGCGCGGACGCGGCGGCTCTCATCAAGGCGTACTTGGAGTGGCTCGAGGCCTCGGAATCGACGTCCACAGACGCTGCGGTTAGTTGGCAATTCGATACCGTTCCCTCGCATGGTCACGTGGATAGCATGATCATTTCAACTGAACACCAGGCGACGTACCGATTCGCGGATCTATTTAAAGAACTAGGCGACGAAGAAGCGCGGAAGGGGCAGGCGGTGGAGAAACTGCTCAAGGACTTTTCCCAACTCTGCGAGTTCGTGATCGAGCCAACTCTGCGGGGCGTCGTTCAAGTGCTAGTTGCCAATGACCACGAGGCACGAGTTGGACGCCGTACGATCGACGACTGGCCGGCTATTCAACTTGAGGTTCAACCGCTGGGGCGTAGCGCGGTCGTAGATTCCTTGGTACTCCGATTCTCGCCTTCTCGAACCTCCAACATGCTCGCCTCCTGGTCCAACAACGCCGCAGGCCAATCAGAGATTAGTCTTGAGCTGGTCGACAGTGCGTACGTACAGCAGGCGGCGTACGAGTTTACAAAGCGGATCATGAAGTCGCGGTGAATCGCCGCCCGAACGTCGCACGCAAGCCATTGACTACCATACGCCCTCCGCGCGGCGGTAACCCCTCGGCAGCCCTCTGATTCACCTCACCCGCGCCCGCACCCACTGAAGACCTTCGTGCACACCGATCAACCCTTCAGCCCCTGGCGCCTGTCCGTCGCTCCCATGATGGACTGGACCGACCAGCATTGCCGTTATTTCCACCGCCAGCTCAGCCGCCGCACGCGGCTGTACACGGAGATGGTGACCACCGGCGCGCTGCTGCATGGCGACGTGGCGCGGCACCTGGACTTCAATGCCGAAGAGCATCCAGTGGCGCTGCAGCTCGGCGGCAGCGAGCCCGATGACCTGGCGCGTTGCGCGCGCCTGGCGCAGCAATGGGGTTACGACGAAGTCAACCTCAACTGCGGCTGCCCGAGCGAGCGCGTGCAGCGCGGCGCTTTCGGCGCCTGCCTGATGGCCGAGGCCGAGCTGGTGGCCGACGGGCTGAAGGCGATGCAGGACGCGGTGTCGATCCCGGTGACGGTCAAGCACCGCATCGGCATCGACCGCGTCGAAGGCGACGGCTTCGTGCGCGACTTCGTCGGCACGCTGGCGCGGCGGGCCGACACCAAGGTGTTCATCGTGCATGCCCGCAACGCCTGGCTGCAAGGCCTGTCGCCGAAAGAGAACCGCGAGATTCCGCCGCTGCGCCACGAGGTGGTGTACCGGTTGAAGCGCGACTTTCCCGATCTGACCATCGTGCTCAACGGCGGCATCACGTCCAACGATCAAATCGATTTGCACCTGGCGCACGTCGACGGCGTGATGCTGGGCCGCGAGGCCTATCACAACCCCTGGCTGATGGCCGATTGGGACGCGCGCTTCTTCGGCGCCGCGCCGGTGGCGCGCACGCGGCTGGACATCGAGCGCGCGATGCTGGCCTACATGCAGCGCCAGGCCGCGGCCGGCGTGCCGTGGCCGCACGTGGCGCGCCACCTGCTGGGGCTGTGGCATGGCGAGCCCGGGGCGCGGCACTGGCGGCGGGTGTGGTCGGACCATCGGTTGAAGACCGAAGCGCCGGCCGCGGTGCACGCGCTGGCGCATCGCCGGGCCGGGCAGGCGGAGGTGGCGGCATGACGCGCAACATCATCGGCATCATCGGCGGCAGCGGCTTGTATGACCTGCCGGGCCTGGCCGACACGCGCTGGCTGACGGTGGACACGCCCTGGGGCGCGCCGTCGGACCAGCTGTTCCGCGGCCGTCTGGGCGATGCCGAGCTGGTCTTCCTGCCGCGCCACGGCCGCGGCCACCGCATTCCGCCGGGCGAGGTGAACTACCGCGCCAACATCGCCGCGTTGAAGATGCAGGGCGTGACCGACGTGCTCTCGCTGTCGGCCGTGGGCGGGCTGCGCGCCGACCTGGACCCGGGCACTTTCGTCGTCGTCGACCAGTTCATCGACCGCACCTTCGCGCGCGAGAAGTCGTTCTTCGGCAGCGGGCTGGTGGCGCATGTCTCGATGGCGCAACCGGTGTGCGCCCGGCTGGGCGACCACGTGCAGGCCGCGCTGGCCGCGCGCGGCGTGCCGCACGTGCGCGGCGGCTGCTACCTGGCGATGGAAGGGCCGCAGTTCAGCACGCTGGCCGAATCGCAGCTCTACCGCAGCTGGAACTGCAGCGTGATCGGCATGACCAACATGCCCGAGGCCAAGCTGGCGCGCGAGGCCGAGCTTTGCTATTGCAGCGTGGCGATGGTGACCGACTTCGACTGCTGGCACCCGGCGCACGACGCGGTGACGGTGGACGCCATCATCCGCGTGCTGCTGGCCAACGCCGCCAACGCCCAAGGCCTGGTGGCGGCGCTGGCGGCCGCGCTGTCGACCGACGCGTCCGGCGCCGCCTGCCGCTGCCGCAGGGCGCTGCGGCATGCGCTGATCACCGCGCCGGAACACCGCGACCCGGCGCTGGTCGAGCGCTTGCGCGCCATCGCCGGCCGCGTGCTGTGAACGCGCGATGAAGGTCGACGGCCGGCCGATGCGCACGCTGTGGCCGGCGCCGCAGCGCGATGCGGTGTTCGTGATCGACCAGCGCGTGCTGCCGCACAAATTGAGGATCGAGCGCCTGGCCGACGGCGACGCGGTGCACCGCGCCATCGCCGAGATGTGGGTGCGCGGCGCGCCGCTGATCGGCGCCTGCGCCGCCTACGGCCTGGCGCTGCATCTCAACGCCGGCGCCGATGACGCGCAATTGGAGCGTCATGCCGCCGCGCTGCGCGGCGCGCGGCCGACCGCCGTGAACCTGGCCTGGGCGCTGGAGCGCATGCTGTCCGTGCTGCGCCCGCTGCCCGCCGCCGCCCGGCGCGACGCGGCCTGGGCCGCGGCCGATGCCATCGCCGAGCTGGACGTGCAGGCCAACGCCGCCATCGGCCGCCACGGCCTGCCGCTGCTGCAGGCGGTGGCGGCGCGCAAGCCGCGCGGGCAGCCGGTCAACGTGCTGACGCATTGCAACGCCGGCTGGCTGGCCACGGTGGACTGGGGCACCGCCACCGCGCCCATCTACCAGGCGCAGGCCGCCGGGCTGCCGCTGCACGTGTGGGTCGACGAGACGCGGCCGCGCAACCAGGGCGCCAGCCTGACGGCCTGGGAGCTGGGCCACGCCGGCGTGCCGCACACGGTGATCGCCGACAACGCCGGCGGCCACCTGATGCAACATGGGCAGGTGGACCTGGTGATCGTCGGCTGCGACCGCGTGACGCGCCGCGGCGACGTCTGCAACAAGATCGGCACCTACCTGAAGGCGCTGGCCGCGCACGACAACGGCGTGCCCTTCTATGCCGCGATGCCGACCAGCACGCTCGACCTCGCGCTGCTCGACGGCGTGGCCGAGATCCCGATCGAAGCGCGCAGCGCGCGCGAGGTCACGCACCTGTCGGGCCGCACGGCCGACGGCTGCGTGCTGGAGATTCAGCTCACGCCCGACGGCAGCGCGGCCGCCAACCCGGCCTTCGACGTCACGCCGGCGCGGCTGGTGAGCGGGCTCATCACCGAGCACGGCGTGGTGGCGGCCGACGAAGCGGCGCTGGTGGCCTTGATCGCGCAGACCCGATGAACACCCCAACGTTCGACGAAACCACGCGGCGCGATCAACTCATCGCTGCGCTGCAGCGGCTGGACGCGCTGGGCCTCAACCGCGGCAGCACCGGCAACCTCAGCCAGCGCTGGGGCGAGGGCATGCTGATCACGCCCACGGGCATGGGCGCGGCCGATTGCGCCGCCGCCGACCTGGTGTGGCTGGGCTTCGACGGCAGCCGCCGCGGCGCCCGGGCGCCGTCGTCGGAATGGCATTTCCACCAGGCGCTGTACCAGGCGCGGCCCGAGCTGAACGCCGTCGTGCACACCCACCCCACGCATGCCACCGCGCTGGCCTGCCTGCGGCGGCCGCTGCCGGCCTTCCACTACATGGTGGCAGTGGCCGGCGGCGCCGACGTGCGCTGCGCGCCGTACCACCTGTTCGGCACGCCCGAGCTGTCGGCCGCGGTGGTGCAGGCCATGCACGGCCGCAAGGCCGCGCTGCTGGCCACGCACGGCCTCGTCAGCGCCGGCGCCACGCTGCCCGAGGCGATGAAGGTGACGATCGAGATCGAATCGCTGTGCGACAGCTACCTGCGCGCGGTGTCGGTGGGCGAGCCGGCGCTGCTGAGCGAGGCTGAGATGGCCGCGGTGATCGAGCGCTTTCGCGGCTACGGCCAGCCAGGCGGTGCATAACGCCGCGCCGGCGGACTCAGCAACGGGCCGTCAACTCACGCGCCGGCCGACTCAAAAACTGGCCGTCGACACACGCGCCGGCGGACTCAGCAACTGGCCGTCGACTCACGCGCCGGCCAGGTCGCCAGCAGCAACCCGGCCAGCGCCATCGCGAAGGCCAGCGCGTGCAGGCCGGTGAAGGGTTCGCCCAGCACCACCACGCCGATCAGCGCCGCGCTCACCGGCAGCATCACGCTGAAGACGCCGGCACGCGCTGCCGGCACGTGCTGCAGGCCCTTCATCCACAGCCACACCGTCACCATGCTGGCGGCCAGCGCGTAGAACACCAGCAGGCCCCAGGTCGGCGCTGGCACGCCGCTGAAGTCGAAGGCCAGCGCCTGCCACAGGCCGAACGGCGTGACCAGCGCCAGCCCCCACAGGTTGATGAGCGCGCTGATGCGCCGCGGCGCGACGTTGCCCGTCAGCCGCTTGCCGATGACCACGTAGCAGGCCTCGCAGAACACCGCGCCCATCAGCAGCGCGAAGCCCAGCGCCGACAGCGGCGCCGCGCCGTCGTGGCCCGCCAGCGCCAGCAGCGCGATGCCCGATGCGGCGCAGGCGATGGCCAGCCAGACGCGCGGGGCGATGTGCTCGCGCATCACCAGCCACGACAGCAGCGCCACCGCGGCCGGGATGCCGGCCATCGCCACGCCGGCGGCGACGGCCGAGCTGAGCTTCACGCCGTACAGCATGCACACGCTGAACAGGAAGTTGCCGAGGAAGCTTTCCCAGAACAGCAGCCAGCGGTCGTGGCGCGACAGCGGCGCCTCGGCCGGCGTGCGCCGGACCCAGTGCGCCATGGCCAGCGCCGCGATGCCAAAGCGCAGCCAGGCCAGCAGGAAGACGGGGAACACCGCCACCAGCAGCTTGGACAGGCCGACGTAGCTGCCCACCAGCGCCATGCTGGCGGCCAGCGACAAGTAGGCGGCGGTGACGGGAGGCCGGTGTGCGCGCAATCAGAACTTCACGACCACCGAGGCGCCCAGCAACTGGTTGCTCTTGCTGTAGCCCTTGATGCCGTTGCCCGACATCGAGGCGAACACCGGCTGGCTGGCGCCGTCGTGGCGGAACTCCAGCTTGAAGAGCGTGAACTCGTCGTACAGGTAGTTCATGCCCAGCGACAGCGCCCAGCGGTTGCTGCCCACGTCGGCGCCCTTGGCGTAGCTGCCGTCGGCCAGCAGGCCGCGGCCGATGCCGTTGACGTAGTCGTCGTAGCTGTAGCCGAGCAGGCCGCCGCCGTTGCGCTTGTTCGACGTGAAGTCGGCGCGCAGCACGCTCTCCAGCCGCGGCGTGATCTTGTAGGCCGCCGTCGTCGACACGCCCCACCAGCGCGCGTCGCGCAGCACGCCGTCGCTGTTGTAGATGGCGGCCTTCTTCTGCTGGCCGTAGCTGACCTGGCCGAACACCGACCAGTCGCCGCGCACGAAGTAGGCGTCGAATTCGAGCAGGTTGATGGCGGTGTCGCGGCCGGCGTCGGCAAAGCCTTGTTCCACGCCGTCGGCGTCGACCCAGGTGCCGTCGGCGGCGTAGTTGGTGGCCTTGCCGTGCAAGCCGGTGAAGCCGAAGCCCTCGAACTCGCCCTTGCTGTAATCCACGCGGTAGATGAAGGCCGGCGTCTTGTTGCCCGGCGTGCGCCGCGCGGTGTTCATGTTGGCCAGGCCCACGCGCGTCCACCACTTGCCGCGCTTCACGTCGAGCACGGCGCCGGTGTAGGCGGTGGGGGCCATGGTGTCGAACAGCAGGTTGTGGGTGATGAGCTTGTTGTCCTTGGGCATGGTGTACTCATAGCCCGTCCAGTCGGGGATCTGGCCCACCCACAGCCGCGTCTGCAGGTCGGTCAGCGGCAGGCTGACCGAGGCCTCGTGCACGACCGAGCCGTTGAACAGCGAGCCCGTGCCGCGCTCCGGCGCCAGCGTCAGCTTCCACTTGGTGCCGCTGTCGGTTTCCTTCTCGAAGTCGAGCACCGCCATGCCGAAGTAGCTGTTGTCGTAGGTGTAGCGGGCGCCGCCGTTGTTCAGCAGCACGAAGGTCGAGTTGTCCTGGCGGCGGTTGTAGATCCAGGTGGGATCGATGGCGCCGCTGATCTTCAGGCCCTTGTAGCCGAGGTCGGCAAAGCTGTCCTGCATCGCCTCGGCCTTGACCGTGATGCGGTTGAGCTCGCGCGCCTGCTCGGGCGTCATGCCGGCCGGTGCGGTGGCCGGTGCCGCGGCCGTGGCGGTGGCCGGCGCGGCGGCCGGCGTTGGCGCCGTGGCCGCCGCCTGCAGCTTCTTTTCGAGTTCCAGCACACGGTCCTTCAGGGCCTTCAACTCCTGCAGCAGCTCGGCGTTGCTCTGAGCCAGGGCAGGCAGCGCAGCAGCGGCGGCCAGGGCCACGGCGGTGCGGGCGACGAGTCTCATCTGGGTTCTCCTCGGGGTGTGGTCGGGGTTGTTCGGCGCTTCTTCGGCGGTTCTTCTTCGGCGGTTCTTCTTCGCTCAGGCGCGCGCGGCGGCGGCGGCTTCCTGCGCCCGGCGCCGTTCGGCGCGCGCGATCAGGTAGCTGGTGGCGATGACGCCCACGCTGACCAGCGCCACGGTGATGGTGGCCACGGCGTTGACGCTGGGGTTGAGGCCCAGCCGCGCGCGGCTGAAGATGACCAGCGGCATGGTGGTGGCGCCGGGGCCCGACAAAAAGGCCGAGAGCACCACGTCGTCCAGGCTGATGGTGAAGGTCAGCAGCCAGGCCGACACCATCGACTGCGCGATCATCGGCAGCGTCACCAGCCAGAACACCTGCGAGGGCCGCGCGCCGAGGTCCATCGCCGCTTCTTCGAGCTGCGGGTTGAGGTCCTGCAGGCGCGACTGGATCACCACCGTGGCGTAGGCCATGCCCAGCAGCAAATGGCCCAGCCAGATGGTGAACAGGCCGCGCTCGGGGTAGCCCAGCGCGCGCTGCATCTGCACCAGCATCAGCAGCAGCGACAGGCCGACCACCACCTCGGGCATCACCAGCGGCGCGTTGACCATGCCGCTGAACAGCGTGCGGCCGCGAAAGCGCCGGTACTTGACGAGCGCGAACGCCGCCATCGTGCCCAGCACCACCGCGCCGCAGGCGGTGAGGAAGGCGATCTTCAGGCTCAGCCACAGCCCGTTGACCATCTCGGTGTCGGCCGGCAGCCGCGCGAACCACTTCAGCGTGAAGCCGCGCCAGACGTTGGGGATCGGCGAGTCGTTGAACGAATACACCACCAGCGCGACGATCGGCAGGTACAGGAAGAGGTAGCCCGCCGACAGCCAGCCGCGGCCGAACCAGGCGTTGAAGCGCGCGCCCCTCATCGCCGCGCCTCCTGCGCCTCGGCCTGGTATTTGTTGAACACCGCCAGCGGCACGATGATGAGCAGGATCATCACCACCGCCACGGTGGAGGCCATCGGCCAGTCGTTGTTGCTGAAGAACTCGTCCCAGATCACGCGGCCGATCATCAGCGTCTCGGGGCCGCCCAGCAGCTCGGGGATGACGAACTCGCCGACACAGGGGATGAACACCAGCATGCTGCCGGCGATGATGCCGGCCTTGGACAGCGGCACCGTGACCTTCCAGAACGCCACCCACGGCGTGGCGCCGAGGTCGGCGGCGGCTTCGAGCAGCCGCAGGTCCATCTTGGCCAAGTTGCCGTACAGCGGCAGCACCATGAAGGGCAGGTAGGTGTAGGTCATGCCCAGCACCAGCGAGAACGGCGAATGCAGCAGCTTGCCGGGCGCGGCGATCAGCCCCAGCGCGGCCATCGCCTGGTCGGCGCCGATGGCGATCAGCGCCTCGGCCACCCAGCCGTCCTCGGCCAGCAGCCCGCGCCAGGCGTAAACGCGCAGCAGGAAGCTGGTCCAGAACGGCAGCATCACCAGCATCAGCAGCGCCGGCTGCACGGTGGCGCGCGCGCGCGCCATGAAGTAGGCAAACGGGTAGCCGATGGCCAGGCACAGCAGCGTGGTGGCGGCGGCGTACTTCAGGCTGGCCAGGTAGGTCTTGAAGTACAGCGCGTCCTGCGTGATGAAGACGTAGTTGCCGAACTTCACGGTGAGCTGCAGCACGCCTTCCTTGAGCGTCAGCACGTCCTTGAAGGTGACGGCCTCCATCTCGGAGACGCTGATCTTGAAGACGATGAAGAACGGCAGCAGGAAGAACAGCAGCAGGAAGGCGTAGGGCAGCCCGACGACCGCGCCGCGGCCGCTGAACAAACGGCGCAGGGCCTTCGTCACTGCGTCAGCACCACGTGGGCCGAGCGCGACCAGTGCGCCCACACCGGGTCGCCCCAGGTGAAGGCGTCGTCGCGGTGGCGTTGCGTGTTGGCCAGGCTCACCTTGAGCATGGCGCCGCTGGCCAGCTGCAGCTGGTACACGGTGAAGGCGCCGAAGTACGACATCTCCTTCACGGTGCCTTCCACGCGGTTGAACTCGCCTTCGCCGGCGGGCGGGTGGCGGCTGAGGTGGATCTTCTCGGGCCGCAGCGCCACCGTCACCGGCATGCCTTCGGTGCCGGTGATGCCGTGGCCCACGTAGTGCCGGCAGTCGGCGCAGCTGATGATGACGTGGTCGGGCTCGTCCACCGTCAGCGTGCCGTCCATCAGGTTGACGTTGCCGATGAAGTCGGCCACGAAGCGGGTGGCCGGCGTCTCGTAGATCTCGCCCGGAGCGCCCACCTGCAGGAAGCGGCCCTCGCTCATCACCGCGATGCGGCTGGCCATGGTCATGGCCTCTTCCTGGTCGTGCGTGACCATCACGCAGGTGACGCCCACCTTCTCGATGATGTTGACCAGCTCGATCTGCGTCTGCTCGCGCAGCTTCTTGTCGAGCGCGCCCAGCGGCTCGTCCAGCAGCAGCAGCTTGGGGCGCTTGGCCAGGCTGCGCGCCAGCGCCACGCGCTGCTGCTGGCCGCCCGACAGCTGGTGCGGCTTGCGCTGCGCGAACTTGCCCAGCTGCACCAGCGCCAGCATCTCTTCGACGCGCGCCGTCAGCGGCCCCTTGGCCATGCCTTCGCGCTTCAGCCCGAAGGCGATGTTCTCCCACACCGTGAGGTGCGGGAACAGCGCGTACGACTGGAACATCATGTTGATCGGGCATTCGTACGGCGGCATTTCCGCCAGGTCGCGCCCTTCCAGCACGATGCGGCCGCTGCTCGGCGTCTCGAAGCCCGCCAGCATGCGCAGCAGCGTCGTCTTGCCGCAGCCCGACGAGCCCAGCAGCGCGAAGATCTCGCCCTGCCGCACGTCCAGGCTGACGTTGTCGACGGCCTTGTAGCCGCCGAAGTCCTTGGTGACGCCCTGGATCTGCAGGAACGCCGGCGCCGCGGCCGCCAAGGTCACAGCCCGGTCTTGAAGGACGTGTAGGTGCGCGTCATCAGCCGGCGCAGGTCGTTGTTCAGCGAATCGGGCGGCACCATGCGCGCCAGTTCGGCGGGCGACAGGAACACCGTGGGGTTGGCCGCCACCTCGGGCTTGACGAACTTCTTCGACTCGATGTTCGGGTTGGCGTAGAAGACCTTGTTGGTCAGCCCGGCGTGCACCTCGGGGCGCAGGATGTAGTTGATGAACTTGTGCGCGTTGCCCGGGCGCGGCGCGTCGGCCGGGATCACCATCACGTCGAAGAACAGCAGCCCGCCGCTCTTGGGCAGCAGCGCCTGGATGTTGTTGCCGGTCTTGCCGTCGATGGCGCGCTGGCGCGCGATGTTGATGTCGCCCGACCAGCCGAGCGCCAGGCAGATGCTGCCGTTGGCCATATCGTTGATGTAGCCCGAGCTGCTGAACAGCGTGATGTAGGGCCGCACGGCCTTCAGCAGCGAGGCCGCGGCGCCGTAATCCGACGGGTTCTTGCTGAACGAGGGCTTGCCCAGGTAGTGCAGCGCGGCCGGGATGACTTCGGTGGCCGAATCCAGGAAGCTCACGCCGCAGCTCTTGAGCTTGCTGATGTACTCGGGCTTGAACACCAGGTCCCAGACGTTGTCGGGCATCGGCGTGCTGCCCAGCGCGGCCTTTACCTTGTCGACGTTGATGCCCACCGTGGTGTAGCCCCACAGCCAGTCGACCATGTACTCGTTGCCCGGGTCCATCGCCGACAACTGCTTCAGCACCGAGGGATCGAGGTACTTCAGGTTGGGGATCTGGCTCTTGTCGATCTTGCGCAGCAGCCCGCCGTCGACCTGCAGCTTGGCCCAGTTCGACGACGGCACCACCACGTCGTAGCCGGTCTTGCCGGCCACCAGCTTGGCATGCAGGATCTCGTTGTTGTCGAAGTTGTCGTAGCGGACCTTGATGCCCGTTTCCTTCTCGAAGTTCTTCAGCGTGTCTTCGGCGATGTAGTCCGACCAGTTGTAGACGTTGACGACCTTTTCTTCTTCCTGGGCTCGCAGCCCGGTGGCGGCCAGGGCCAGGGCGGCAGCGGCCAGCAGGGCGGCCGGGCGGAAAGACTTCGCGCTCATCAAGAAACCTCCGGGTGGGCTGTGTGGAGTGGGGGCTTGTGAAGCAGTTAACTGTCGACGAGTCTAGGCTAAGGCCGAAAGCGATGATCGGGTGCACGCACGGGGTCGGCCATCGCATGAATTGGGTAGGCCGGCAGCGGTTGGCCCCGGCGCCGCGGCGCCGGGCCTCATGACAACCAGCCGCGGGCCGTGACGTCGGCCAGCGTCAGGTCGAGGCAGCGGCGGATCAGCGCCACCATCTCGTCGACCTGCGCGCGAGTGATCACCAGCGGCGGCGCGATGATCATGCGGTCGCCCACGGCGCGCATGATCAGCCCTTCGCGAAAGCAGTGGCTGCGGCACAGCATGCCGACCTCCCGATCTTCGGCGAACGCCGTGCCGCGGGCCTTGTCCTTGACGAGCAGCAGCGCGGCCATCAGGCCGCAGGTCTCGGCGCTGCCCACCAGCGGGTGTTCGCTCAGTTGCGCATAGGCTTCAGCAAGAAGCGGGCCCACGTCTTCGCGCACGTGGCGCACCAGATCGAGCTGCTGGATGAGCTTGATGTTGGCAATGCCCACCGCGCAGGCCACCGGATGCCCCGAATAGGTGTAGCCGTGCGCGAACTCGCCGCCCTGCTGCACCAGCACGTCCGCGACGCGGTCGCCCACCATCACGCCGCCCAGCGGCACGTAGCCGCTGGTCACGCCCTTGGCGAAGGTCATCAGGTCGGGCTTGAAGCCCAGCGTCTCGCAGCCGAACCACTGCCCGGTGCGGCCGAAGCCGCAGATCACTTCGTCGGACACCAGCAGGATGCCGTGGGCGTCGCAGATGCGCTGGATCTCGGGCCAGTAGGTGGCCGGCGGGATGATCACGCCGCCGGCGCCCTGCACCGGCTCGCCGATGAAGGCGGCGACGTTCTCGGCGCCGACCTCCTGGATCTTGTCTTCCAGCCACGACGCGGCGAGCCGGCCGAAATCGTCTTTGGACAGGCCACGGCCGTGCGCCCACCAGTAGGGTTGCTCGATGTGCACGATGCCGGGGATCGGCAGCCCGCCTTGCGCGTGCATGCCGGCCATGCCGCCCAGCGAGGCGCCGGCCATGGTGCTGCCGTGGTAGGCGTTGTGGCGGCTGATGATGACCTGGCGCTGCGGCTGGCCCAGCAGGTCCCAGTAGCGGCGCACCATGCGCACCACGGTGTCGTTGCCTTCGCTGCCCGAGCCGCTGAAGAACACGCGCTTGAAGTGCGGCGGCGTCACTGAAGCCAGCAGCTCGGCCAGCTCGATGGCCGGCGGCGTGGCGGTCTGGAAGAAGGCGTTGTAGAACGGCAGCTGCCGCATCTGGCGCGTGGCCGCGTCGACCAGCGCCTGCTGCCCGTAGCCGACGTTCACGCACCACAGGCCGCTCATGGCGTCGAGGATCTTGTGGCCGTCGCTGTCCCACAGGTAGATGTTGTCGGCGCGCGTGATGACGCGCGCGCCTTTTTTGGCCAGGCCCAGGTGGTCGGTGAAGGGGTGCAGGAAGTGGGCGGCGTCGGCCGCCTGCAGCTCTTGCGTGGTGCGGGTGTTCATCTCGGCCCTCCTCAGACGTGCAGCAGCAGGTGCTCGCGTTCCCACGGCGAGATCACCTTCATGAACTCGGCGTACTCGATCTCCTTGACCTCGGTGTACACCGTGATGAAGCCTTCGCCCAGCACGCTGGCCAGGTCGCGCTCGGCGCGCAGCAGCGCCAGCGCCTCGCCCAGGCTGCGCGGAAGCTGGTATTCGCCGAGGTAGGCGTCGCCCTTGCATTCGGGCGACGGCTCGATGCGGTTGCGCACGCCCAGGTAGCCGCAGGCCAGCGTGGCCGCCAGCGCCACGTAGGGGTTGGCGTCGGCGCCGATGACGCGGTTCTCGATGCGCCGCGCCGCCGGCGGCGCCAGCGGGCTGCGGATGCCGACGGTGCGGTTGTCGGTGCCCCACTGGATGTTGATCGGCGCGGCCGTGAAGCGGGCCAGCCGCCGATAACTGTTGACGTAAGGCGCGAACAGTGCCATCGCCGCCGGGATGTACTTCTGCAGCCCGCCGATGTACCAGTAGAACTCCTGGCTGGGCGTGCCGTCCTCGTTGCTGAAGATGTTGTGCCCGTCGCCGGTGCGCACCACGCTCTGGTGCACGTGCATGGCGCTGCCGGGCTCGCCGGCGATGGGCTTGGCCATGAAGGTGGCGAACATGTCGTGGCGCAGCGCCGCCTCGCGCACCGTGCGCTTGAACAGGAACACCTCGTCGGCCAGCCCCAGCGGGTGGGCGTGGAAGAAGTTGATCTCCATCTGCCCGGCGCCGACCTCGTGGATGAGGGTGTCGACGTTGAGCTCCATCTTCTCGCAGTAGTCGTAGACGTCCTCGAACAGCGGGTCGAACTCGTTGACCGCGTCGATCGAATAGGCCTGGCGGCTGGTCTCGCTGCGGCCGCTGCGGCCGACCGGCGGCTTCAGCGGCACGTCGGGGTCGGTGTTGCGGGCCACCAGGTAGAACTCCAACTCGGGCGCCACCACCGGCGACCAGCCCTGCTCGGCATACAGGTCGCACACCCGGCGCAGCACCGAGCGCGGCGCGAACGGCACGCGCTGGCCGTCGCGGTCGTAGCAGTCGTGAATGACCTGCGCGGTGGGGTCGGTGGCCCAGGGCACGATGCGCACGGTGCTGGGGTCGGGGCGCAACTGCATGTCGCGGTCGGTCGGCGTGATGACGTCGTAGTACGGCCCCTCCTCGGGGAACTCGCCGGTCACGCCCATCGCCACCACGGCCTCGGGCAGGCGCATGCCGCGGTCTTCGGTGAATTTCTCGCGCGGCAGGATCTTGCCGCGCGCCACGCCGGTGAGATCGGGCACCAGGCATTCGATCTCGGTCACGCGGTGCTGGTCGAGCCAGTGTTCCAGCTCGCTGAAGGTGAACAGTTCTCTCGTCGTCATGGGGCACTCGGTATGCGGATGGGGCCGCCGCGCAAGTGTCGCGGCGGCGGGAAGCCGGGGTCTGCGGATGCGGCCAGCCGCGCGCGCGTCGCGCGCCGCCGCCCGCGGGCTTCAGGCGGGCAAGGGGCCCCGCACGCGGTCGCGGTAGTTGCGCAGCGCCTGGCCGAAAGCTTTGAACAGCTGCACCGAGACCGGGTTGTCGGCGGCGCGCCACTCGGGGTGCCATTGCAGCGCCAGCACGAAGCCCGGCGCGCCTTCGACCGAGAACGCCTCGACCAGCCCGTCGGGCGCCGTGGCTTCCACGCGCAGGCCCGGCGCCAGGCGGTCCAGGCCCTGGCCGTGCACCGAGTTCACGGTGACTTCGCCTTGCTGCAGGATGGCTTGCAGCAGGCCGCCCGCGCGCAGGCGCACGGGGTGCGAAGGACCGTACTGCACCTCGACCGGGCGCGCGTCGTCGGCGCGGTGGTCGTTGAAGGGGCCGGCGTCGTGCACCGCCTGGTGCAGCGTGCCGCCGAGCGCCACGTTGGCTTCCTGCGCGCCGCGGCAGATGGCCAGCAGCGGCATGCCGCGCGCGATGACCTTGGGCACCAGCGGCAGCGTCCAGCCGTCGCGCAGCGGGTCCAGCGGCAGTTGCGGGTCGAGCACCGCCTGGCCGAAGTGCGACGGGTGGACGTTGGAGACCGAGCCCGTCAGCAGCACGCCGTCGGCCATGTCGAGCAGCGCGTCGATCTCGTCGGCCTCGGCGTGCGGCACCATCAGCGGCAGCGCGCCGGCCAGGCGCACGGCGTCGATGTACTTCTTGCCGACCACGTGGAAGGGGTGCTCGCCCAGCCGCTTGTTGCAAGCCGGCACCAGCACCACGGGCGCGCGCGGCATGACCGAGGGGTTGAGCGCCTTCGTCATGCCGCGAGCATATCGCGCAAGCGGTACCACGCCATGCCCAGCACGAGGCTGGGCCGGCGCAGCAGCCGCCCGCCGGGGAAGGGCCGGTGCTTGAGGCGCGCGAAGACGTCGAAGCGCGAGGCGTCGCCGGTCATCGCGTCGGCCACCAGGCGCCCGGCCAGCCCGGTCAGCGCCAGGCCGTGGCCTGAGAAGCCCTGCAGGTAGTAGACGTTGCCGCCGACGCGGCCGAAGTCGGGCGCGCGGTTCATCGTGATGTCGACGAAGCCGCCCCAGGCATGGTCGACCTCGACGCCTTGCAGCTGCGGGAAGGTGGCCAGCATGCGCTGGCGCATGCTCTCGGCCAGGTCGGCCGGTGTGGCGGTGCTGTAGCTGACGCGGCCGCCGTACAGCAGCCGGTGGTCGGCCGTGGTGCGGAAGTAGTCGAGCACGAAGTTGGTGTCGCACACCGCCGAGCGGCTGGGCACCAGCGCGGTGGCGCGCGCCTCGCCCAACGTTTGAGTGCAGGCGATGTAGGTGCCGGCCGGCATGATGCGCGGCTCCAGCGGCGGCACCAGGCCTTGCAGGTAGACGTTGCCGGCCAGCAGCACCTGGGCGGCGCTGACGGTGCCGTGCGCCGTCACCAGCTGCGGCCGCGCGCCCTGGCGCAGCGCGGTGACGGGCGTCTGCTCGTGCAGTTGCACGCCGGCGGCGGCCGCCGCGGCGGCGATGCCCAGCGTGTACTTCAGCGGGTGCAGGTGGCCCGAGCGCGGGTCGTGCACGCCGCTGTGGAAGCGCTCGCTGGCGATCCAGCGCCCCACCTCGGCCGGCGCGATGCGCGCCAGCGGGTAGCCGTAGACGCGCTCCAGCCGGTCGGCCCAGGCCTGCAGCTCGGCGCCCTTGCGCGCGCTGGTGGCCAGGCCCAGGTAGCCGTCGCGCCAGTCGCAATCGATGCCGTGCTGCGCGATGCGCTGGCGCAGCAGGTCGAGCGCCTCGATCGACATCGCCCACACGCGGCGCGCCTCGTCCAGGCCGAGCTGGCTTTCGATGACCGAGGGCTCGCAGGCCAGGCCGTGGATGGCCTGGCCGCCGTTGCGGCCGCTGGCGCCCCAGCCGAGTTCGCGCGCTTCCAGCAGCACCACGCGGCGGCCGCGCGCGGCCAGGTCCAGCGCCGCGCACAGGCCGGCGAGCCCGCCGCCGACGATGGCCACGTCGGCCTGCGCGTCGCCCTGCAGCGGCGCGAAGCGCTGCGCGCGCTGCGCCGTGGCGGCGTAGTACGAGTCGCGGGCGAGGGCCTGGTCGATCGCCAGCAGGCGCATGAAGCCGGCCGGCTACGCCGCCCGGCGCAGCGCGGTGCGCAAGGTGTCGACGATGTGGTCGATCTGCGCGCGCTGCACGATCAGCGGCGGCGACAGCGCGATGATGTCGCCCGTCACGCGCACCATCACGCCCTGGCGGTAGCAGTCGGTGAAGACGTCGTAGGCGCGCTTGCCGGGGTCGCCCGGGCGCGGCTGCAGCTCGATGCCGGCCACCAGGCCGATGTTGCGGATGTCGATGACGTTGGCCTCGCTCTTCAGCGCGTGCACGCATTCGCCGAAGTAGGCCTGCAGCTCGCCGGCGCGGGTGAGCAGGCCTTCGTCCTGGTAGAGCTGCAGCGTCGCCAGGGCGGCGGCGCAGGCCAGCGGGTGCGCCGAATAGGTGTAGCCGTGGGCGAACTCGATCAGGTGCTCGGGCCCGTTCATGAAGGCGTCGTGGATCTTGCGCTGGCACAGCACGGCGCCCATCGGCACGCAGCCGTTGGTGATGCCCTTGGCCAGCGTCATCAGGTCCGGCGTAACGCCGAAAGTCAGCGCACCGAAAGGCGTGCCGGTGCGCCCGAAGCCGGTGATGACCTCGTCGAAGATCAGCAGGATGCCGTGGCGGTCGCAGATCTCGCGCAGGCGCTGCAGGTAGCCTACGGGCGGCAGCAGCACGCCGGTGGAGCCGGCCACCGGCTCGACGATCACCGCGGCGATGGTCGAGGCGTCGTGCAGCGCCACCAGGCGCTCCAGGTCGTCGGCCAGTTCGGCGCCGAACGCCGGCTGGCCCACGCTGAAGGCGTTGCGCGCGGGGTCGTGGGTGTGGCGGATGTGGTCGACGCCGGCCAGCAGCGTGCCGAAGGTCTTGCGGTTGCCGACGATGCCGCCTACCGAGATGCCGCCGAAGTTGACGCCGTGGTAGCCGCGCTCGCGCCCGATCAGCCGCGTGCGCGTGCCTTCACCGCGCGCGCGGTGGTAGGCGATGGCCATCTTCAGCGCCGTTTCCACCGATTCGGAGCCCGAGTTGGTGAAGAACACCTTCTCCATGCCCGGCGGCGCGATCTTCACCAGCGCCGCCGCCAGCTCGAAGGCCTTGGGGTGGCCCATCTGGAAGGTGGGCGCGAAGTCCAGTTCGGCGGCCTGCGTCTGGATGGCCTTGACGATGGGCGCGCGGTTGTGGCCGGCGTTGACGCACCACAGGCCCGACGCGGCGTCCAGCACCTGGCGGCCGCCGTCGTCCCAGTAGTACATGCCGTCGGCACGGGCCAGCAGCCGGGGTTCCTTCTTGAACTGGCGGTTGGCGGTGAAGGGCATCCAGAAGGCGTCGAGGTCGATGCTCATGCGGCCACTCCTGCGGGTGAAAGGCAAAGCACGCAGTCTAGGCAAGCGGCGGCGCAATGTGCTTGCGGCTTGCATCGGCGGCTACCCTCGTCGGCGCAACTTTCTGCGGCGCGCGCAAGTAGTATTCGCACATCATGCGAAAGACGGTCGACAGCACGCAACGCGATGCAGAAATCATCGACAGCATCGACCGCGCCATCCTGGCCGAACTGCAGGCCGACGGGCGCTTGTCGAACGTCGACCTGGCCGAGCGCGTGCACCTGTCGCCGTCGGCCTGCCTGCGCCGCGTGAAGGCGCTGGAAGACGCCGGCGTGATCGCCCAGTACGTGGCGCTGGTGAACGCGCGCGCGGTGGGCCGCCACGGCACCAGCTACACCATCATCAACCTGGAAAGCACGCAGCCGGCGCGGCTGGATGCCTTCGAGCAGGCGGTGCGCGACCAGCCCGAGATCCTGGACTGCTTCTACGTCGCCGGCAGCAACGACTACCTGGTGCGCTTCGTCTACCGCGACGCGGAAGACCTGGAGCGCTTCCACGCCGAGGTGCTGCCGCGGCTGCCCGGCGTGGTGCGCAGCAACAGCATGCTGGTGCTGCGCACGGTGAAGAAGACGACGGCGCTGAGCCTGTAGCCCCGGCGTCAGGCCGTGCGCTGGCGGGCGCCGTCGGCCAGCGCCTGCTGGCGGCGCTTGGCCTCGGGGTAGATCAGCGATTCTTCGAGGCCGATGTGCTCTTCGTACAGCGCCGTGAAGATGGGCAGCGCGTGGCGCAGCACGCTGGTGTCGTACCAGTTGTAGCCGGTCGCGATGGCCTCGATCTGCGGCGCCAGTTCGAGCCAGTCTTCTTCCAGCCAGCCGTGGTCCTGCTGCAGGCGCTTGACGTGCTGCACCATCTCGGCGTCGCCGCTGGCCAGCAGGCCGGGGAACACCAGGCGTTCCTCGTCGGCGTGGTGCTGGCGTGCGCTGCCGGTGAAGAAATCGTGGATCGCCTGCGCGCTGGCCTGCGCCACGCTGTCGGCGCCGTTGTCGTCCAGGTGCTGCAGCAACTGGTCGAACTGCTTGAGCACCTGCAGCACCTGGGCATGCGTGCGGTCGAGCGACTCGAAGCTGGGCAGCGCCGGCGCCGGGCTGCGGACGGGGCGGGACTTGTGGACGGCAGCGTCGGACATGGCGGCTCTCCAGGGTTTGCCCGGATTCTTGAGGCGCTGCCCGGGCCCGGGTTGCGCAGGATCAAGCTACCCGGGGTGGCGCGCCAACTGCCCGCAGAGGTAGGTCCAGACCAGCTGCGCCGCGGCGTAGCTGCTCAGCTCGGCGTGGTCGTAGGGCGGCGAGACCTCGACGCAATCCATGCCGACGAAGGGCAGGCCAGCCAGCTCTTCCAGCAGCGTCAGCACCTGGTTGGTGCTGAGGCCGCCGGGCTCGGGCGTGCCGGTGCCGGGGGCGAAGGCGGGGTCCAGGCAGTCGATGTCCAGTGACAAGTACACCGGTGGGTTGCCCAGCGACTGCAGCCGCGCGGTGATGGCCTGCAGCACCGGTTGCAATTGCGCGGTGCTCTCCAGCCCGCGCAGGTCGCGCGCGGTGAAGATCAGCCCGCCCTGGTCGCGCACATACTCGCGCGCCGCGCGCACGCCCGCCGAGCGGATGCCGATCTGCACGAAGCCCTGCGCCAGCGCCAGGCCTTGCTCGATGGCCTCGTAGACCCAGGTGCCGTGGCCGCTGGGTTCGCCGAAGTGGTCCTGCCAGGTGTCGCAATGCGCGTCGAAGTGGATCACCGCCGGCGGCCGCCCCAGGTGCGCCGTGTAGGCGCGCAGCAGCGGCAAGGTGATGGAGTGGTCGCCGCCCAGCCACACCATGTGCTGCCGCGCCAGCAGCGGCGGCAGCAGCGGCGCCAGCGCGGCGCGCATGCCGTCGAGCGAGGTGTTGGGCAGCGCCAGGTCGCCCAGGTCGGCCAGGTGGCCGTCGGGCGTGGTGTCGAAGTGCGGGTGCGTGCCGTCGCACAGCATGGCGCTGGCCTGGCGGATGGCGCGCGGCCCGAAGCGCGCGCCCGGGCGGTTGGTGACGCTGCCGTCCCAGCAGATGCCGGCCAGCCCGAAGCGCCGGCCGGGCGCCGCGTCGAGCTTCATGAAACGTTGGTCGGAGAGGTAGGCGAACGAGGTCATGGCGGGGCAGGGCACACTGGTGGTGTCGCATTGGAACCCAACCCGGCATGAAGCCCGTCCTCATCCTGCAGCACCTGTCGGCCGACGGCCCGGCCTACTTCGGCGACTGGCTGCAGCGCCGCGGCGTGCCGGTCGAGCGGCGCAACACCGAGGCCGGCGACGCCTTCCCCGAGCGCATCGACGCCTTCTCGGCGCTGGCCGTGCTGGGCGGCGAGATGAGCGCCAACGACCCGCTGCCCTCGCTGCGCCGGGCCGAGGACCTGATCCGCCAGGCCATGGCCGCCGGCCGGCCCGTCATCGGCCACTGCCTGGGCGGGCAGTTGATGGCGCGGGCGCTCGGCGCGCCGGTAACCGCTTCGCCGGCGCCCGAGGTCGGCTGGCAGGCCATCGACATCGCCGACAGTGACGCCGCGCGCGCCTGGTTCGGCGGCCGCCGCCAAGCCACGGCGTTCCAGTGGCACTACGAGGCTTTCGCGCTGCCACCGGGCGCGCAGCACCTGGCCGGCAGCGCCGCCTGCCCGCAGCAGGCCTTTGCCATCGGCCCGCACCTGGGGATGCAGTTCCACGTCGAGATCGACGCGGCCAAGCTGCAGCGCTGGGCGGCCGACGACGGCGCGCGCTGGCTGGCGGCGCAGCAGCAGCACCCGGCCAGCGTGCAGGGCGCGGCGGCGCTGCGCGCCGGCCTGGACAGCGAACTGGCGGCCCACCAGGCGCTGGCCGACACGGTGTACGCGCACTGGCTGAGCGCGGTGCCGCGAAGCTGAGGGGCGGATTCCTGCATCGCGAAAGCTGGCTTTCACGATGCGGAATTCAGGTCTGCGGCAGTGCAGCAAAATTCACCATATGCAAGAACATGAGTTCACGATGTGGAAGATCGTCGATAACTCATTGATTGCTAACGCTTCGATCTAATGTCTTATATAAGACATAAGTCTTGGCAGCCGCCGGCGCGGCGGTTAGCCTGAAGGCGTTGAATCCTTCGTTTGAACCCACTCGCAACTGGAGCCCTCCGATGAGCCAAGCCACCCGTGAACAACAAGCCGCCGCCCTGGAAAAGGACTGGGCCGAGAACCCGCGCTGGAAGGGCATCCAGCGCGGCTACACCGCCGCCGACGTGGTGCGCCTGCGCGGCTCGGTGCAAGTCGAGCACACGCTGGCCAAGCGCGGCGCCGAGAAGCTGTGGAAGCTGATCAACACCGAGCCTTTCGTCAACAGTCTGGGCGCGCTGACCGGCAACCAGGCCATGCAGCAGGTGAAGGCCGGGCTGAAGGCCATCTACCTCTCGGGCTGGCAGGTGGCGGGTGACGCCAACAGCACCGGCGAGATGTACCCCGACCAGAGCCTGTACGCGGTGGACTCGGTGCCCAAGGTCGTGCGCCGCATCAACAACACCTTCGCCCGCGCCGATCAGATCCAGTGGTCCGAAGGCAAGAACGACATCGACTACTTCGCGCCCATCGTCGCCGATGCCGAGGCCGGCTTCGGCGGCGTGCTCAACGCCTTCGAGTTGATGAAGGCGATGATCGACGCCGGCGCTTCCGGCGTGCACTTCGAGGACCAGCTGGCCAGCGTCAAGAAGTGCGGCCACATGGGCGGCAAGGTGCTGGTGCCGACGCGCGAAGCGGTGGCCAAGCTGGTCGCCGCGCGGCTGGCCGCCGACGTGATGGGCACGCCCACCATCCTGCTGGCGCGCACCGACGCCGAGGCCGCCGACCTGGTGACCAGCGACGTCGACGACAACGACAAGCCCTTCTGCACCGGCGAGCGCACGGTCGAAGGCTTCTACCGCACGAAGAACGGCCTCGAGCAGTCGATCAGCCGCGGCCTGGCCTACGCGCCCTATGCCGACCTGATCTGGTGCGAGACGGGCAAGCCCGACCTGGCGTTCGCCAAGGCCTTTGCCGACGCGATCCACGCCAAGTTCCCGGGCAAGCTGCTGGCCTACAACTGCAGCCCGTCGTTCAACTGGAAGAAGAACCTCGACGACGCCACCATCGCCAAGTTCCAGCGCGAGCTGGGCGCGATGGGCTACAAGTTCCAGTTCATCACGCTGGCCGGCTTCCACAGCCTGAACTACAGCATGTTCGAGCTGGCCCACGGCTACGCGCGCAACAACATGACGGCTTTCGTCGAACTGCAACAAAGGGAGTTCGCCGCCGCCGACAAGGGCTTCACCGCGGTGAAGCACCAGCGCGAGGTCGGCACCGGCTACTTCGACGCCGTGACGACGACGATCGAGAAGCAGGCCTCCACCGCCGCGCTGAAGGGCTCGACCGAAGACGAGCAGTTCTTCGACGGCACACACCACTGAAGACGAGCCGCCGGCGGCCTGCCGGCGGCATCCAGCAAAAGGCCCAGCGACGTTGTCGGCTGGGCCTTTTTGCTGGACGCTGGGCCAAATTTCGACGCCATGATCGGCGTGGTCAAGGCGCTGACGCTGCAAGATTTCCACAAGAGCATGACCACGCATGCCGATCACCGCATCTGGCAGGACGTGTACCGGCCCAGGACGGCAGCGGGCGAGGTCTATCTGAAACCGACGGTCGTCGATGACCTGCTCATCGTGTCTTTCAAGGACTTGTGAACATGCGATGCCCATCTGCGCGGCGGCCGAACTGGTGCACGACGTCCGTGACCTGCGGTATACCTACAAGGGCGAAGCGACCACCATTGCGGCGGTGGCCGGCGACCACTGTCCGGCCTGCGGCGAAAGCGTGCTGGATGCGGCGGAATCGGCGCGCGTGAGCGCGGCCATGCTGGCCTTCAATCGCCAAGTCAACGCCAGCATCGTCGATCCCGGCTTCATTGCCAGCGTTCGCAAGAAGCTGGCGCTGGACCAGCGCGAAGCGGCCGAGATCTTCGGCGGCGGCGTCAATGCGTTTTCGCGCTACGAGAACGGCAAGACCAAACCGCCGTTGGCACTGGTCAAGCTGCTGAAGGTGCTGGACCGCCACCCTGAGCTGTTGAACGAAGTCAAAGCGGGATAGGCGGTCTCGCGGCCGCGCTACATCGACTGCTCCAGCATCGCCCGATAGTCATCGCGCGTCGCCAGGCGCGGGTTGGTCTTGTGGCAGTGGTCGGCCATCGCGCCGTCGATCACGCGGTCGAACTGGTCTTCGCTCACGCCCATCGCGCGCAGCCCGGTCGGCAGGCCGAGGCGGGCGTTCATCGCGCGGATGGCGGAGCCCAGTTCGCTGCCGCGCTCGTCGCAGCCGCTCAGGCCCATGGCCTGGGCCATGCGCTGCAAGCGGCGCTCTGCCTGGATGCTGGGCGCGCCGGCGTTGAAGGCGATCACCGCCGGCAAAAACATCGCGTTGAGCGTGCCGTGGTGCAGCCGCGGGTTGACGCCGCCCAGGCTGTGCGACAGCGAATGCACGCAGCCCAGCCCCTTCTGGAACGCCATGGCGCCTTGCATGCTGGCGCTCATCATGGCCCAGCGGGCGTCGCGGTCCTGGCCGTCGCGGGTGGCGCGCTCGATGTGTGCCCAGCCGCGCTGCAGCCCGTCCAGCGCAATGCCGTCGGCCGGCGGGTTGACGGCCGGCGCCATGAAGGTTTCCATGCAATGCGCGATCGCGTCCATGCCGGTGGCCGCGGTCAGCAGCGGCGGCAGGCCCAGCGTCAGCGCGGGGTCGAGCAGCGCGGCCTTGGGCATCAAGTGCCAGCTGTGGAAGCCCAGCTTGCGGCCGTCGTCGACGATCACGATGGCGCCGCGCGCCACCTCGCTGCCGGTGCCGGCCGTCGTCGGCACGGCGATCAGCGGCGCCGCGCGCTCGCTGATCTTCGGGCTGCCGCCTTCGATCGTCGCGTAGGTCTTCAGCGGCCCGTCGTGCGTGGCGGCGATCGCCACGCCCTTGGCGAGGTCGATGCTGCTGCCGCCGCCGACGGCGATCAAGCCGTCGCAGCCCTCGGCCCGATAGACGGCGCAGGCGGCGCGCACGCCGGCCTCGGTGGGGTTGCTGGGCGTCTGATCGAACACCGCGTGCGGCAGCGCGCCCAGCGCGTCCAGCGCCGGCAGCAGCACGCCGGCGGCGCGCACGCCGGGGTCGGTGACGACCAGCGGCTTGGCGATGCCGATGCGCCGGCATTCCTCGGGCAGCAGGCTGATCACGCCGAAGTCGATGTCGATCTGGGTCAGGTACAGGATGCGGGCCATGGCAGGGTTCAGGTGAGACCGATGAGCCGGGCGCGGCCGGCGAGGGCAGGGCCGCCAGTATGCTGCAGGCCCCTTGGCTGTTGCCGCCGCGCAAGGCGGTCCCCTGGACCTTGAGCACCCGCTTGCTGACCCCGGCGATGGCCGGCCTGCTGGACCGCATCCAGCGCGCCCGCCGCACGCCCTTCCACCAGTTGACGCCGCAGCAGGCGCGCCAGGCCTATCAATTGGCGGCCGAGGTGCTGGAGCCGCCGCGCGCGCCGCTGCCGCGGGTGCAGGACCTGCAACTTCCCGGCGGCGACGGCGCGCCGCGGCCGGCGCGGCTGTACGCGCCTTCGCACGAGCGGCTGCCGCTGCTGCTGTACCTGCACGGCGGCGGCTTCGTCATCGGCGGGCTGGAGACGCACGACAGCCTGTGCCGCCAGTTGGCGCGGCGCAGCGGCTGCGCAGTGCTGGCGCTGGACTACCGGCTGGCGCCCGAGCACCGCTTCCCGGCCGCGGTGGACGACACCTGGGCCGCGCTGGAACACCTGGCCGCCGGCGCCGCCGAGGCGCTGGGTCTGGACGGCAGCCGCCTGGCCGTCGCCGGCGACAGCGCCGGCGGCACGCTGGCCGCGGTGGCGGCGATCCATGCGCGCGACCGCGGCCTGCCGCTGAGGCTGCAACTGCTGATCACGCCGGGCACCGCGGCGCGCGCCGACACGCCGTCGCACCGGCTGTTCGCCAACGGCTTTCTGCTCGACGCGGCGGCGATCGAATGGTTCTTCGGCCACTACATCCCGAGCGGCCAGCGCAGCGACTGGCGCTTCGCGCCGCTGCTGGCCGACGAGCTGGACGGCGTGGCGCCGGCCTGCGTGATCCTCGCCGAATGCGACCCGCTGGTCGACGAAGGCCTGGCCTACGCCGACCGCCTGCGCGCCACCGGCGTCGCGGTGGAACTGGAGCTCTACCGCGGCCTGACGCACGACTTCATCAAGATGGGCCGCGTGCTCAAGGAAGCCGGCCACGCGCTGGACGCCGCCGCCGCGGCGCTGCGCAAGAATCTGACGCCATGAACCACCGATCGGACTACCGCTTCTTCGACCGCCTGCGCGTGCGCTGGGCCGAGGTCGACATGCAGAAGATCGTCTTCAACGGCCACTACCTGATGTACTTCGACACCGCCATCGCCGGCTACTGGCGCGCGCTGGCGCTGCCGTACCACGAGACCATGGAGCTGCTGCAGGGCGACCTCTACGTGCGCAAGGCCACGGTCGAATACGAAGGCTCGGCGCGCTACGACGACCAGTTGCAGGTGGCCGTGCGCTGCGCGCGCATCGGCAACTCGTCGCTGGTGTTCGAAGGCGCCGTGCTGCGCGGCGACGAGCGGCTGGTGCGCGGCGAGCTGGTCTACGTCTTCGCCGACCCGGCCACGATGGCGAGCCGCCCGGTGCCGCCCGACCTGCGCGAGGTGCTGCTCGGCTTCGAGGCCGGCAAGCCCATGGTCGACGTGCGCGTCGGCCCCTGGGACGAGCTGGGCCGCGAGGCGCAGAAGATCCGCGCCGCCGTCTTCATCGACGAGCAGAAGATCCCCGCCGAGATGGAGTGGGACGCCGCCGACGCCGGCTGCCTGCACGCGGTGGCCTACAACCGCTTCGGCATGCCGCTGGCCACCGGGCGGCTGCTGGAGCACGTGCCCGGCACCGCCAAGATCGGCCGCATGGCCGTGCTGCCGGCCATGCGCGGCAGCCACATCGGCCGCGCCGTGCTCGATGCGCTGATGGTTGAGGCCCGCGCCCGCGGCGACCGCGAGGTGCTGCTGCACGCCCAGCTCAGCGCCGCGCCGTTCTACCTGCGCGCCGGCTTCCAGCCGCGCGGCCCGCAGTTCGACGAGGCCGGCATCGCCCACGTGGAGATGGTGCGGGGGTTGTAGGCAGCCTGCCGCGCCAACGGCCGCGGGTCAGTGATCGTCGTCTTCGAGTCGATCGCGCTTGGCCAGGAGCCTTGCCTTGGCCTTCTCGAGCATCCGCGCCAACTCGGCATGCACCTCGCGCGCCGGACGGAACTCGCCGGTGCGTCTGGCCTCCTCGCGCGAAGCCAGGCCGCGCGCGATGAACTCGGCGCGCGTGCGGCAATGCTCGATGGTCTTGCCGGCGGTTGTCATCGCAAACGGCTCCGCGCGTTGCAGTCGTGGCGCATCATGATTTCTGTTGGCAACGAAGCTTGGCATGACCCGCCGCACCCCCTCACCCCAACCCTCTCCCCCGTTTCCGGTGGAGAGGGCGTCTCGCTTCACTCCCTCTCCCGCGTGCGGGAGAGGGTTGGGGTGAGGGTCGTCGCGGAAACATCTTACTGAACTTGCTGCTCGCCGATACGAACCGTCGGGGCAATCGAGCGCCGCGCATGCGCGGGTTTACCGGCAGCCGGCCGGCGCCGCCCGCCGCCGCTAGACTCCGACGCATCACCGTCACGCTGCGAGGTCTGGCATGCAAGCCGAACACAACGAACGCATCACCCGCATCGGTCCCGGCACGGCGGGCGGCGCCTTGATGCGCCACTACTGGCACCCGGCGGCCCTGGTCGACGAGTTCGATCCGCGCTTCGACCCGCGCATGGCCGAACGGCCGCTGAAGGCGGTGCGGCTGCTCGGGCAGGACTTCATCCTCTTCAAGGACGAGCAAGGCCGCTGGGGCCTGCTCGATCGCGACTGCCCGCACCGCGGCGCCGACCTGGCCTTCGCGCGGCACGAAGGCGACGGCGTGCGCTGCCCCTTCCACGGCTGGAAGTTCGACGCCGCCGGCAGCTGCCTGGAAACGCCGGCCGAGCCCTACGGCTCCACGCTGTGCCAGCGCGTGCGCCAGCGCTCGTACCCGGTGCGCGAGGTGGCCGGCGTGCTGTTCGCCTGGCTGGGCGACGAAGGCAGCGAGCCCGCGCCGCTGCCGGCGATCGACGCGTTCCGCGCGCCGGCCAGCCACAGCTTCGCCTTCAAGGGGCTATGGAAGTGCAACTGGCTGCAGGCCTTCGAGGTCGGCATCGATCCGGCGCACGCCTCCTTCCTGCACCGCTTCCTGCAGGACGAGGACTTGTCGCACACCTACGGCCGCCAGTTCCGCGGCGCCAGCGTCGGCGCGGTGGACGGCGAGCGCTGGCCGATGACGCGCGTGATGCGCGAGTTCCACCGCCCCGAGATCCGCCACGAGAACCTGGCCGACGGCCACCTGCGGCTGACCACGCTGCGCCTGATCAACGACCAGCTCACCCACGTGCGGGTGACCAACGCGCTGTTCCCGTACACCTTCGTGATCCCGCTGTCGGAGACCATCACCATCACCCAGCTCCACGTGCCGGTGGACGACGTCAACACCTACTGGTACTCGTTCTTCACCAGTTATGCCGATCCGCTGGACAAGGAAGAGATGCGCCGCCAGCGGCTGGACGCGGTGAACCTGCCCGACTACGTGCCCAAGAAGGGCCGCCACAACGACTGGGGCTACGACAGCGCCGAACAGCGCACGCGCACCTACCTCGGAATGGGCGAGAACGACATCAACGTGCACGACCAGTGGGCGGTGGAGAGCATGGGCGCGCTGCAGGACCGCACGCGCGAGCACCTGGGCACCAGCGACAAGGTGATAATGGCCAACCGCCGCGCGCTGATGGCCGCCATCGACGCCGTGGCCGCCGGCAAGCCGCCGCCGCGCCCGGCGCAGGCGGCCACGGCGCCCGACACCATCGACTGCATCGCCCCGGCGCAGGACTGGGAGCGCTTCTGGACCGCGCAGGTGCAGGCCAAGCGCCAGGGCGCGCCCTGGCTGGCCGCGGCCGCGCCGGCGCCCGGCACCGCGGCCGAGGCCGCGTCTTGAGCGGCTTCGCCCAGCGCTGCGGCGTGCACGACGCCGGGCGCGAGGCTGCCTGCCAGGCGCTGCTGCAGACGCTGCAGGCGCAAGGCGTCGAGCAGGTCCGCGTCGGCTGGTGCGACCTGCACGGCATGCTGCGCGGCAAGACGCTGATGCCCGAGGCGCTGCCCTCGGCGCTGCGCGACGGCCTGGGCCTGGTCAACACGCTGATGCTCAAGGACACCTCCGACCGCACCGCGTTCAAGGTGTTCGAGCGCGGCACCCAGGCCGAACTGCCGGGCTTCGCCGACCTGTTCGGCGCCGGCAACCTGCTGCTGCTGCCCGATCCCGCCAGCCTGGTGATGCTGCCCTGGGCGCCGGGCACCGCCTGGCTGCGCGGCGAGCCCTGGTTCGCCGATGGCAGCCCCGTCGCGCTGGACCCGCGCCGCGTGCTGCAAGCCGCGCTGCAGCGGCTGGCGGCGCAGGGCTACGAGTTGCATTGCGGGCTGGAGGTCGAGTTCCACGTCTACCGCATCGTCGCCGAGCGCGACGACCCGGCCGCCGCCGCCTGGCCCGGCGAGCCGCCGCAGGTGGCGCTGCTGCACCCGGGCTACAACCTGCTGTCCGAAGCCTGGGCCGACCGCGCGCACGCCATGATGGACATCGTGCGCCGCACCGCGCAAGGCCTCGCGCTGCCGCTGCGCTCGCTGGAGATCGAGCTCGGCCCCAGCCAATTCGAGGCGGTGTTCGACGTGGCCGACGCGCTGACCG
>Ga0102832_1000550_pt1 | contig 54559 bp, 44 predicted proteins | sample EBPBio282013_DNA_FD_88942 | JGI IMG/M metagenome (GOLD analysis project Ga0102832, IMG submission 88942) | Wastewater treatment Type I Accumulibacter community from EBPR Bioreactor in Madison, WI, USA - Reactor 2_5/28/2013_ DNA (Illumina Assembly) | ecosystem: Engineered > Bioreactor > EBPR >...
CTTCGAATGCAGCGAAGAAGATCCGGCGCTGAGGCTCCTCGACGAGTCGGTGGTGCGCTGGTTCGTCGCGCTCGCCGAGCGTGGGCCACTGGAAGAGGAAGACGCCAGCGACGAAGAGGCGTGACGTTCAGCGTTCGCGGCCGAGCGCTGCCAGCAACCGAGCCCGCGCCGCTGCGAGCGTGAAGCCAGCCTGCGCCACCTGCGCGCCCGCCTGGGTGAAGGCTACCTGCGCGTCGGAGAGCTCGATGACGCTGCCGGCGCCTGCCTGATACCGGCCCTCGGCGAGCCGCAGGCGTTCAGCCGCCGCCGTCTTCGCTTCGCCCGCCACCTCGAGCGCTTCTTTCGCCGCGTGCACGTCGAGCTGGGCCTGCTCCACGTCGAGGCGCACGTGCTGCTCGAGCGTCTCGACCTGCGCCTTCGTCGCCGCGAGCGTCGCCTCGGACTCCGCCTGCTGCGCCTGGGTGAGCCCGCCCTGGTACAGCTGCCACGACAACGAGAGCTGTCCGCTGATGTTGGGCACGATGTTGCTCAGCTGTCGCGCCTGCGCGTTCGTCGAGACCTGCGCCGACAGCGTGGGCCAGTACGTGCCCTTCACCGCAGCGAGGGAGAGTTCCTGCGACTGCACGGCCGCTTCCAGCTGCGCCGCCTCGGGCCTGGCCTTCACGCCCTCGGTGACCAGCGCGTCGAGCGAAGCGTCTTCACTGTCGACGACTCCGGGTGGGCCGTCGGTGAGCACGCCAGGCACCTGTTTCACGCCCATCGACTGCGCGAGCCGCGCGCGGGCGAGCGCGACGGCGTTCTTCGCGTTCAGGTGCGCCAGCTTCGCGTTCGCGACCTCAGCGCGCACCTGCGCCAGGTCGATCTCTGGCCGGGCTCCCGCAGAGACGAAGGCCTGAATCTGCGCGAGGTGCGCCTGCGTGTTGTCGAGCGCGGCCTTCGTGACGCTGACGAGCTCTTCCTGCGCCTTCACCGAGAAGTACGCGGTGCGCACGTTGAGCGCCGTCGTCAGCTCGAGGCTCTTTGTCTGCGCGGCCTGCCCTTCGGCCGAGCGCTTCGCCGCCTGGTGCCGGTTCCACGTCGCGAAGAAGTCCCAGACCAGCATCTGCGCGGTCACGTTGCCGCTGAAGAAGTCGAAGGAGTCGAGGCTCAGGTTCGAGCCCGCGGCCAGAGAGTTGGGAACGGCGCCCGGCCTCGCGACGAAGTTCGCCGTCGAGCGCGAGTACTGCAGGCCGAGGCTCACCTGAGGAAGCAGCGGCGCGAACGACTCCCGCGCGCGGGCCTGGGCGGCGAGCTCTTGCGACCGAGCGGCCTTGAGCGCTGGTACCTGCTCCATCGCCTTCGCGAGCGCTGCGTCGAGCGAGAGGCCCTCTTCGGCGAAGGCCGCCGTCGAGAGAAAGATGACGACGAGCGCGCGCCTCACTCGAACCTCAACGCGGTGACGGGGTCCATTCGTGAGGCCTTGAGCGCGGGGTAGAGCCCGAAGCCCACGCCGACGAGGCCGCTGAAGCCGGTCGCGAGCGCCACGATGTCGGCGCGTACCAGCAGCGGCCAGCCGAACTGCACCGAGAGCTGCTGCGCCGCGAAGAGCCCGAGGCCCACGCCGACGAGCCCACCGACGATGGCCAGCACCAGCGCCTCGACGAGGAACTGCGCGAGGATTTGGCCCGGCGTCGCGCCGACGGCCATGCGAATGCCAATCTCCCTCGTTCGTTCGGTCACGCTCACCAGCATGATGTTCATGACGCCAATTCCGCCGACCAGCAGCGAGATGGCCGCGATGGAGCCGAGCAGGATGGTGAGGGTGTTCGACGTCGCCGTCGCGGTTTCCAGGATCGAGACCATGTTGCGGATCTGGAAGTCTTCCTGCTTGTGGCGCGCGATCAGAAGCTGGCGCACGGCTTCTTGGGTGGCGTCGATCTTGTCGACGTCCTGCACCGCGACGGTCACGGTGCGGGCGTAACGCTGGCCGTAGATGCGCTGTGCGCCCGTGGTGATCGGCGTGAACACCATGTCATCCATGTCCTGGCCGAAGTTGTTGGCGCCCTTGGCCGCCATCACGCCGATGACCTGGAAGGGGTTGTTGCCGATCAGGATGTATTGGCCGAGCGGATCTTCACCGTTCGTGAACAGGGCCTTCACGACGGTCTGGCCGAGGACCACGACCGGGGCGTAATTGTTGACGTCCTGGTCGCTGAAGAAGGTGCCCTCCGACGTCGCCCAATCGCGCACCGTCGTATACGGCGCGGTCGTTCCGTTGACCTGTGTTTGCGCGTCGTTCTTGCCATAACGCACCGTGGCGTTGCTCGGGAACTCCGGCACCGCTTGGTCGACGTTGGGCAATTCCGAAATGGCTTCGGCGTCCGCGGGCACGAGCGACGCGCGCGAGCCGCCGGAAAAACGCTGATTGGGCGCGCCTGGGCGGACGAGCAAAAGATCCGTTCCCATGGCGGAGATACTGTTCAGCACCTGTTGTTTTGCGCCGTTGCCGATGGCGAGCAAGGCCACGACGGACGCCACGCCGATGATGATGCCCAGCAGCGTCAGCATGGTGCGTAGCCAGTTGGCGCGCAGCGAACGCACGGCCATCTTGCCCGCCTCGACAAGGTCAGGAACGGTGGCGAAGGAGGATACAGGCTCGAAGCCCTGAGGTTGGATCGGACGTTCCGAAGCCGGTGGCACGGGGCCGGAGTCCGACGTGATCAATCCATCTTTGATCTCGATCACGCGTTTGGCCTGCTGGGCCACAGCCGCATCGTGGGTGATGATCAGCACGGTGTGGCCGGCGGCGTTCAGGTCTTTGAGGATCTGCATCACGTCGGTGCCGCTCTTGCTGTCCAGGGCGCCGGTCGGTTCGTCGGCAAGGATCACCGCGCCGCCGTTCATCAGAGCTCTGGCAACGGATACGCGCTGCTGCTGCCCGCCGGAAAGCTGACTCGGGCGATGATCCATGCGCTCGCCGAGGCCGAGTTGAGTCAAAAGCTGTTCGGCGCGCGCCACCCGGTCGCTGTGCATCAGCCCGGCGTAGATCGCCGGCACTTCCACATTCTCGACCGCCGTCGCCGTGGCCAGCAGATTGTACTGCTGGAAGATGAAGCCGAAGGCGCTCCGGCGCAGGAGCGCGCGTTGATCGGCCTCGAGCTGCGAGACTTCTTCGCCCGCGAAGCGGTAGCTGCCCGACGTCGGCCGGTCGAGGCAGCCGAGCAGATTCATCAGCGTCGTTTTGCCCGAGCCGGACGAGCCCATGATCGCGACGAACTCGCCCGGATAGATGTTGAGCGATACGCCGTGCAGGACCTGCACCGATAATTCGCCGTTGTTGTAGGTTTTGGTGATGTCCTTCAGCGCGATCAGAGGCTGCGTGTCGGCATTGGAGGCCTGCCCGCGCCACTGAAGATCGGTCGCAGAACCTTTCGCCGCCGATGAGGTGCTGCTGAGCTTGTTCATCTGAACCGCGGGCCGCCGCCAAAGCCGCCCGGGCCGCCGAGCAGGCCGCCGCCGGGACGCTGTTGTTGTTGTCCGCCGCCCGCCGGAGCTTCCATCACCACAACGTCGCCGGGTTCGAGACCCGACTTCACTTCCGCGACGAGACGGTTCATGGCGCCGATGGTGATCTCCTTCTGCACACGTTCGCCGTCCTCAAGAACGGTGACGGTGTAATGCATACCGTCGCTGGCCGTGCCGCCACGCGGCCCGGGGCCGCCTTGGCCGCGCATGCGGCGGCGTTCGCCGGCCGCCGGCGCGCCGCCTGCGTCAGGCGTTCCATGCGCCGCCACGTCGGCGCCATTGGGAGAGGCCGGTTTGGCGGCGTCCGCGGGCGGCGCTTGGCGCGGCTGACGCGCGGCGGGGCGCAGGGCGGATACCGACACGATCGGTACGTTATGCGCTTCCGAAACCACGAAATAGACCTGCGCGCTCATTTGCGGCAGGAGATCTTTTTCCGGGTTCTCGACGTCGAACAGACAATTGTAGAGCACGACGTTGTTCACCACTTCCGGCGTGGGTACGATTTGACGCAGCGTGCCGTAGCGGCGCTTGTCCGAGACGCCGAGGGTCGTGAAGTAGGCGCGCATGCCGATCTTCAGCTTCGGCACGTCGGCTTCCGACACCTGGGCGTACACGGTCATCGTATCCAGGTCGGCGATGCGCAGGATCAGGGGCGCGGTTTGGTTCGCGTTCAGGGTCTGGCCCTGCTTCGCGATCAGGTTCACGACCTGTCCGGCCATCGGCGCGAAAATCTTGGTGTACGACAGGTTGGCGGTATCGCCCTTCAGCGTGGACTCGGTCTGTCTGATTTGGGCTTGCAAAGCGGCGATCTGCGCGGTGGTCACCTTAAGGCGGGAGTCGGCGCTGTCGAAGGCATCCTGGCTGGTGGCGTTGGCGGCCAGCAAATCCTTCTGTCGCTCGAACTGCTGTTGGGCGAGCAGGCGTTCCGCCTGGCGCTGGGTCAACTGCGCCTGGAAATTCTGCAGCGAGGCTTCCGTCGCGCCCTTGCGCGATTCGTAAATCGTCGGATCGATCTCGGCCAGGAGTTGGCCCTGTGTGACGGTCTCGCCGTAATCCACGTTGATCTTGCGGAGCTGTCCCGAGACCTGCGTGCCGACGTCGACGAACTGCAATGGCTGCAGCGTGCCCATGGCGGTCACGGTATCCTCCACGTCGCCCATCATGACTTCTTGCGTGATGAACGCATCCTGCGGCGTGGTCCGGCCCTTGAAGAACCAGACACCGCCGCCGATGAAGGCGGCCGCCAGGACTGCGACGGACACCATCCCCCGGCGCGAGCGCACGAAGGAGGTGATTTTGGGAGAGGAGAGCTTGGGAGCGGGCATAGGATTGATCAGAAGCCTCGAGAATACAGGCCCAATATAGACCCCGAATTTATGGCATTCATCCGTGGAAACGGTGACTGTATTGTAATCCGTCGATATTTTATTTCTGGCCGAAGGATCGGCCGTCCATGAACGTTCAACTATCCCCCTCACCGCAGAAAGAACGCGCGGCTTTACGGTTCCGGACCGGGGTCTATGTGACCCTGGGCGGCGGCGCCGTTGCCGCGATCGCCACGGCCGTCGCCTCCCTTTCGCCGTTCACCGAAGGCTTCGTGATCGGGGCCCTCATTCCTTATCTGATCGTCGGCTTGGTGGTCGTCGCCAAAATCGCCGCCTATCACCCGTACGAGACATTTGGCGTCGCCAATGCGCTCACGCTCACGCGTCTCGTGATCACCGCGCTTCTGGGCGGTCTTGCGTACGAAGTGACGCTGCATGGATTGAAGCCCATTCCGTGGATCGCCTGGAGTTTCTGCGCCATGGCGGTCGGCGCTATCGTCGTCGACGGTCTCGATGGCTACAGCGCGCGGCGCCAAAACCTTGCGTCTGATTTCGGGGGCCGCTTCGACATGGAAGTGGACGCCTTGCAGATCCTGCTCCTGTGCGTGGTCGCGGTTGCTTTGGAGAAGGCGGGCGCCTGGATTCTCATCGGCGGCGCGTTGCGCTACGCCTACGAAATCGCCGCGGTGTTTTGGTCGGCCCTGAAACGGCCCTTGCCGCCCTCGTTCCGTCGCAAGTTGATCTCGGTCGTCATGGGCAGCACGCTCGCCGCTCTGCTGGCGCCCGTGATCACGCTGCCCTTCAGCACGATCCTTGCCGCGGTGGCGCTGGCGCTTCTCATTTATTCTTTCGCGGTCGATGTGATCTGGCTGGCCGTCGACGACGCACGGGCACGGCGGGCCGCAGGATGAAACGCATTTTTTCCGAGAAGCAGAACACCCCCCGCGTGATCGCGACGCTGCTCGCGCTCCTTCTGCTGCATGCGGTTCTCTTGCTGCCGACCTATCCCGAAAATATCGTTCCGCGGGCCTTCGCTTATATTCCCATCGAGCTTCCCGTGCTGATCCTTCTGTGCGCGCTGCCGTTTGGGAGGTTAGGGTTCGTGTTGCGCGCCCTGATCGCGTTCGCGCTCACCGTTTTCGCCGTGATCAAGTTTGCGAATATCGCCACTTTTCTCGGCTTCAATCGCGCCTTCAACCCCGTCGTCGATCCTTCGTTGATCCCGATCGCCATTGAAACCCTCGGCATGACGAGTACGGGGCTCGTGGTCGCCGCCGTCGCCGGGACCGTGATCCTGGTCGGCGCGCTCATCGCGTTGTTCTTCTGGTCGACCCGCGTCTTCGCGCGCCCCGCGATGCTGGTTTTAGGGGGGATTCTGTTGGCGACGGCGGTGGGCCTGAAGTTCACGCCCTGGCGTGACTACAGCACAACGGATGCCAGCGTCTTCGCGCGCGACCAGATCGCCAATGTCGGTCTCAGTCTCGCCGCCGCCGAACAATTCAAACGCGATGTCGCCGCCGATCCTTTTCGCGATATCCCCGGCGAACGACTGCTGACTCGTCTCAAGGGCAACGACGTGCTTCTGATTTTCGTGGAAGCTTACGGCCGCACGGCATTTGATCTCGAAGCGCCCGTGCGTCAGCTCCGGAACTCCGAAGCCGCGCTGCGCGCCGCCGGCTACGCCATGCGCAGTAGTTGGTTGGTCTCGCCGACCTTCGGCGGCGCAAGCTGGCTCGCGCACAGCACCTTTGTCACGGGCCTCGCGATCGCGGATCACCAGCGCTACAACACGCTCTTTGTCAGCGGCTACAAGACGCTCATTCACGATTTCGCGCGGGCCGGCTGGCGCACGTCGGCGGTGATGCCGCTGTTCACGCGTCCCTGGCCCGAAGGCGGTTTCTTCGGCTTCGATGCCGTCTACACGGCGAACAACCTGGGCTACGCGGGGCCGCCCTTCGGCTACATCACCATGCCGGACCAGTATGTTTTGTCCGCGTTCCAGAAGCGCGAGCTCGACGTGCCCGGCCGCAAGCCGGTGATGGTGGAGATGGCGCTGAACTCGAGCCATCTGCCTTGGACGCCGCGCCCGAACTTCCTACCGTGGGACAGCGTCGGCGATGGCGCGGTTTTCGCGACCGAGCGCGAGGGCGAGGATGTCGACATGGACTGGCTCGCCCCGCAGAAGATGCGAAACCAGTATGAGTTGGCCGTTACCTACGCCATCAAGACCGTGTTTTCTTTCGCCGAGACGCAGGTGAAGGCGCCGGCGCTCATTATCATTCTGGGCGATCACCAGCCCGTCTCACTGGTGTCCGGCACGGGCGCCAGTCACGATGTGCCGGTCCATATCCTCGCGCGCGATCCGGCGCTCCTGGACTCCTTCACGGGCTGGACCGACGGTCTCGTGCCGGACGCGCAAAGTCCGGTCTGGAAAATGGAGGCGATGCGAGGGCATATTCTCAAGGCCTTCAGCGCCGAACCTTAAATATGCTCACGCCCTACATCCATCTCACGCAGCCTGATCTGCCTCTGAAAGGCGCCGTCGCGATCATTCCGCTGGCGTCGATGGAAACCCATGGTCCGCATCTCCCGCTTGGTACCGACGGCCTCATCGCCGAAGGAATTCTCGCGCAGGCCGCTGCGCGAATCGCCGCGCGCGCCGTATCGTTGCCCACCTTGTGGCTCGGCGCGTCGTCCGAGCATTGTTCTCATGCGGGCACGCTGAGTGCGGAGCCCGAACAGATGATCGGCGCCATCGTCGCGCTGGGCGAGGGGCTGGCGCGTGCCGGTATCGACCGCGTGGTTCTCTTCAACGGGCATGGCGGCAATATCGCGCTCGGCGCCATGGCCGCGCTCAAGCTGCGCACGCGGTTCGGGATGCTCGCCGCCTCCGCCCATTGGCTCGACTTCGGCCTGCCGGCGGGCCTGACGCCACCGGCCTCCGTAAATGCCGACGTTCACGGCGGATGGGTCGAAACGTCGGTGATGCTGCATCTCGCGCCGCATCTCGTGAAAAGGGAAAAGGCCAAGGCGAACGAAGCCAAGGTGCCGGCCGCCAGCCTCTTTCCGGCGGGCCCGGTCAATTGGGGCTGGAAAAGCGAAGACCTCGCCGCCGGCGGATGGGTCGGGCGCCCGGACCTCGCGCATGTCGATTTCGGCAAGGCGATGGTCGCCCATGCCGCGGCGGCGCTTGCGAGTCTGATCGACGAACTCGCGGCGGCGAAGTGGCCTATTTCCTAAGGCGCGCGATCTCGCCCAGAAGGTGACCCGCGCGGATCGCCTTGGTGCTTAAGTAATCCTGATTGTGCGGATTGACGTTGCCGATGAGGCGCTGATGCCCCACCACATTGACCCCGAAATCCTCCAGCGCGCTGATCTTTTCGGGATTGTTGGTCATCAACGTGATCTGGGTGAAACCCAATAGCGCCAGCATCGCGCCCGCGATGCCGTAACGGCGCTCGTCGGGTCCATAACCCAGCACCGCGTCCGCATCGACCGTGTCGTGGCCCATTTCCTGAAGGCGATATGCGCGCATCTTGTTCAGAAGCCCGATGCCGCGCCCTTCCTGATCCAGATACAGAAGAACCCCACCGCCTTGAGCGGTGATCTCGTTCACCGCCATGCGCAGCTGATCGCCGCAGTCGCATTTCAGGCTGCCAAACAGATCCCCGGTCAGACACGCCGAGTGTAAGCGGGTGAGAGCCGGCTTTTTGGGATCGGGGTTGCCGATCACGATGGCGATTTGATCGCGTAAACCCTCACCGCCCCGGAACACCACGAATTCGGCATCCTCGGCTTCGGACAGTGGCACGCGCGTGCGCTGGATGATGGAGACGTCGCGGGCCGCGCGATCGTGGAACGTATCCACGGCCGACGCATCGACCGTGATCATGTGGCCATAGTCTTCTGTCGCCGGCAGCACCACGGCCGCGGGTAAAAGATAAGCGCGCTTTACGAGTTCAAGCGCGCTTGCTTCGAGCCGCGTCGCGGCCTGATGGGCCAGCAGGGGGACATTGGGTTTGACGGCCATGAGCACATCGTCGATGTCGAAGGCCGTTAGGTCGGCGAGATTCACATGCGCCGGACCGGGCATGATGATCCCAAGGTGGCGCAGACGCGGCGCCGGCAGGATCAACCCGATGGAGCCGGCGGGGGTCATGCCGGGCGTGGTGGCCCATTCCGCGATCCGTTCGCCGCCCAGCATATCGGCGGCGGCAACGACCAACGCCTCGCTGCCCGCCACGAGGCGTACGGGACGGCCCTCGCGCAGCTCATGCACCGCGCGCTGCACCGACAGGCGGCCGGCGTCGCCGAACCACCTTGCCAAGTCACCGTCTACGGTACCAATCTTTACGTCTTCGTTCGGCACTCTCGCCTCACGCAAAAGAAGAATTCATGACAGGTATTGTGGACTGGGATAGGGACGCTCCGCAATGGCCGGTCCTGCTCGACATCGCCCACGGCCCTAACGCCGCCCATCGCGCCGCCGTTGGACCGGCGGAGGATATGCTTTGGCGGATCTATGGCCCGCTTGTCCGGCGTAACGCTTCCAGGGCTTCATTTGTTATCGGACAAATGGGGCAATCTTTGGACGGCCGTATTGCAACCCAAACAGGCCATTCCCATTACATCAACGGTCCCGCCGCCATTCTGCATCTCCACCGCTTGCGGGCGTTGGCCGACGCGGTTGTGATCGGAGTCGGCACCGCGATCGCCGACGATCCTCAGCTCACCGTACGCCATGTGGATGGTCCGCAGCCCGCCCGTGTCGTGATCGACCCGAAAGGACGTCTGCCCGGTTACATGCGCTGCCTGCAACAAGATGGCGCACGGCGCATTGTGGTCGGCGACGGCGCGCCTTTGGCCGGTGTTGAACATGTACGGTTGAGATCCGGTCCCGAAGGTCTTGCGCCGTCCGCTATTATCGGCGCGCTAAACGATCTCGGCCTGAGGCGTATTCTCGTCGAAGGCGGCGGGCAGACCGTGTCGCGCTTTCTCGAAGCGGGGGCGCTCGATCGTCTGCATGTGATGGTGTCGTCCATGGTGATCGGCGCAGGCCCCGTCGGTCTCAGTTTTGGCGCGATCTCCGATCTCAAGGACGCGCTGCGCCCGACCGTCACCACCTACGCCATGGCGGGCGGCGACACGCTCTTCGATTGCGCGTTTGAAGGATAGGTCGATGCAGACGCAGACGCCCCGGTATACCGGCGCCGCCAAGCTCTTCCACTGGCTCACGGCGCTCTCGGTCATGACGGCGATTGTCCTCGGTTTCGCGATGGTCGACGCCAGTCCGGGGCCGGGACAGAACAAGCTTTACGACCTCCACCGTTCTTTCGGCGCGCTGATCCTTCTTCTTACGGGGCTGCGTTTGTTGTGGCGCCTGTATGCGCCGCCGCCCAAGGTGCCGGGCCTGCCGGCGTGGCAGGAGAAGGCGGCGCTATATCTGCACCGCCTGTTGTACGTCGTGCTTTTCGCGATGCCGCTCTTGGGCTGGGCCGGGACGTCCGCGTTCCCCGCCACGATCATGGTCTTCGGCCTGTTCGAACTGCCGCCTATCGTGGGACCCGACCGCGAACTCTCCAAGCTTCTGCTCGGCATTCACTGGCGGCTGGCCTTCGTGCTGTGCGCGATGATCCTTGGTCACATCGGCGCGGCACTCTATCACCACTTCATCCTGAAGGATGAAACCTTGAAGCGGATGTTGCCCTGATTATCCCGCGCGCGGTTTCGCGAACACGTCGCGGTGGCCGATCGTCAGCAGCCGCGTATTGATCACGCTGGCGCGCAACCATTGTTCGATATCTTCCGGCGGGATGGTCTGCATCTCCTGCACCGCCGCGGCGATCCCGGCCAGTGTCGCATATAAAAGCGCCGACGCGCCGCGATCGATCGCCCAGGGGCTTTCGCCCACTTCGATCTCATAGCCGGCGGTCTCGAGCGTCGCTTCAAGGACCTCCGCCGCGCGCGGGCCGGCGGCGGGGCCGAATCCTTTGTCGCGCTGCTGGTGTCCGCAAAACGCATCCGCCACCGCGCGGTCGAGGGGGTGTTCCGGCTCGGCGGCCATCGATCCGTCGAAGGTCAGCATGCTGAGCAGCGAAACCTTCTGCGCCGCAAGCCGTGCGACAAACGCATCGAGCCAGCGGGCCGAGGTCAGATCGAACAGCGCCGAGGCTGTCACGAGATCCGTGTCTTTCGGCCAGCAGGCCGGCGTCGCGGCGAGGTCGCACGCATGTGTGCGCACATAAAGCTGACGGTCGCCCTTTCGCAGCATCAGGCCGCCGTCATAGGCTTTCACGTCGCTGCCCCAGCGCGCGAGTTGTTGGAACGCCGCCGACAGATTGTTCTCGTCGCTGTCGACCAGCGTCCAGAACTGACGGCGGGGCAGCAGGTCCACCAGGGCGCGCACGGACGCTCCTGTCCCGGCGCCGATGTCGCAGACATTGATGCTGTCTTGATCCGCGAAGGCGCGTGCGCAAGCGTTCATGACGTGACGATTGCGCGCCGTGAGGTCGGCAGGTTCACGCAGGGCGAGCCATTCCGGCGAGAAGCCGCTCATGCCGCCGCCTCCAAGGTCAGATTCAGCGCGCCCGCCACGGCGCGGGCCGTATCGCTCCACTGCGGCAGCGCCTGTCCGTGACGCCAGGCCGCGTCCGCCAGGCTCACGCGAAGCGTGCTGTCCGTCAGCATCCGCCGCAGGGTATCGGCAAAAGCGCGCACGTCGTCCGGCGGCGTCAGGACGCCGGCGTCTCCCGGGACCGTGTCGATCACCGCGCCGGCGGCGCATGCGGCGATGGGCAGGCCGTGCGCCAGGGCTTCGGCGAACACCATGCCGTAGCCCTCATAGCGCGAGGCGAGGGCGAAGATGTCGGCGCGGCCGTAGATCTCGCGCAGCGCGCCGCCGCTCATCTCGCCGGCCAACGTGACGCGCCGTTCCAGATTGTGATGTTCGATGAGTTTGCGCAGGAGCGCCGTTGTCGCGAGATCGCGCTCCTTACTCCCGACGATTTGGCTTTTCCACGGAAGGTCCGCGACCTCCGCCAGCGCCGCGATCAGCACGTCGTGACCCTTGCGCGGTGTCAACGTGCCGACGGTCAGAATGAGCGGGACGTCACCGCCACCGCGCGCGCGGTGCGCACGTTCGGTTCCCGGTAGCGCGACGTGGATTTTCTCTCGTGGGACGCTGAACTCTTGCACGAGGGTTTGCGCGGTCACCGGGCTCGTGACCACCACGCGCCGCGCAAGGGTCAGCGCGGCCCGTTCGGTCTTTTCGAAATGCGCCGCATCGTCGGCGGCGATGCCGCTTTCACGGGCCAGCGGATGATGCACCAGGGCGGCAATGCGCACATGCAATCCATCGATCACGGAAGTAGGCAGCGCGCCGTAGGCAAGTCCGTCGATCAGAACGGTCGCGCGCGGCGGCAAGGCCTCCAGACTCGCGCGGACGCTCTGAAGGTCCTCTGCGCCGGGGTGCGGAAATGTCCCCGGCCAGGAGAGCAGCCGCGGCGTCCAACCGGCCGCCGGCAGCGCCTCCATCAGCCGGCGCGCGTAGACATATCCACCCGTGAGGGTCTCTGGGTCGCCGGGTATGGCGAACCAGACCTCAGGCATGAACGAGATCTGCTTCGAATCCCGCGCGCGCCGCGTGGGATTCATGCAGCATGATCTTCAGGCGCTTCAGCCCCGACGCCGACGGGCCGAGACGCCCGGCGTTGATGGCTTCCTGCACGCGCAGGAACACCCAGCGGGCGACCGCTTCCGTCGTCGAACGGCGGCCTTTGAAATCCGGATGTTCGTCCAGGTTGTTGAAATTGATCGACGACAGGATCTGTTTCACCGTGTCCGTCGCGAGGCCTATGTCCACGACGATGTCGTACTCGTCCAGTTCTTCGCGCATGAAGCAGACGTCGATCACATAAGTCGCGCCGTGCAGTTTTTGGGCCGGTCCAAACACTTCACCGGGAATGCTATGAGCGATCATGACGTGATCGCGGACTTCAACGGAGTACATGGTTTTTCCTTTAGTAACGCAGCACGGTCATGAGGCCTGAGCTATCACCGCTCAGGACGGCGGGCAATCGCTTTGGCGCTTCATCGAACGGGATTTCGCCGGTGATGAGCGCGTCGAACTTCTCGTCCTGCAGCAAGTCCAGCGCGCGGGCCATCCGCGCGGCGTGGGTCACGCTGCCGCGGTGACTGGGCGCGACGCTGCCGACCTGCGAGGAGATAATCTGTAAGCGCTGCGCGTGAAAGGCGGCGCCGAGCGGGAGTGTCACGGTGCGCTCGCCGTACCAGCTTGCCTCCACGATTTTCGCCTCGAAAGCGGCGCATTCCAGGGCGCGCAGCAAGCCGTCCTCGGTCGCGCTGGTGTGAATCACCACATCCTGGTCCGTCGGGGCCGCTGCCGGCGGCGCGAAGTTCGCGCCCATCTTTTGCGCCGCGCCCGCCCGCGATGCCAGCACGTCGACGACCGTGACCTGGGTGTTCGGCACCGACGATGCGACGGCCGCGGTCAGCAAGCCCAGCACGCCGCCGCCGATGATCAGCACCTTCTGTCCGGGTGCGAGTTGGGCGTCCCACGTCACATTCAGCGCTGTTTCCATGTTGGCCGCCAGGCAGGCGCGTTTGGGCGGCAGGCCCTTGGGCAGAGGACGGACGAACGAGAGCGGTACGCGCGCGGTGCGTTGGTGGGGATGGAGCACGAACGCGTGCTCGCCCTTGAGGTGCGCCGGACCATCCAGGACCCGTCCGACCAGGGCGTAGCCGTATTTGACGGGGAAGGGGAAGTTGCCTTCCTGCAACGGGCAGCGCATGCGCGCGTGTTCGCTGCGCGGCACGCGGCCTTGCAGCACCAGGGTTTCGGTCCCGCGGCTGATCCCAGAGTAAAGCGCTTCAAGGGTCACGTCGCCCGCGCCCGGAAGCTCCACGGTCCGGTGTTCGGCCTGGCCGGGGGCTGTGTACCAAAGGGCTTCGCTATGAGACATGTCGGGAATTGCTCCTGAAGGGCCCCGAAGCTAAGGGTTCAAGCGCGCAAGTAACAGGTGTAAAAAAAATCGAAGGTTCACCGGGCCATTGCTGGCTCCCGAGCGTTCTGTCACAAAAATCCACAAGAGCTATCCAGCCCACCCCCGGGCTTTTACCTTTTCGCTGATGATCCTGACGAAGAAGCTAACGCGATCGCTTTGGGCGGTCCTCCTTGTGACGGCGATGCCGTCGGCGCCGGTCGTTGCGGCCGACGAGTCCGTCGCCGAAGTCGCGCCGGCCGAAGGTCCGATCGCGTACACTATCAAAATCGAGGGCGCGCCGGGCGGCCGGGTCAAAGACCTGTTGGAGGAATCCTCTCAGCTCATTCGCCTGCGCAATAGCCCGTCCATGACCTTCGCCGCGCTCGGGCAGCGCATCGCGCGCGATGAACAGCGTTTTCGCGCTGCGCTTGAATCGGAGGGCTACTACGCCGCCACGGTCGTCACGTCGACGTCGGATGAAAAGGGCCGCGTGGCCGTCATCGTCACGGTCGATCCCGGCCCGCGGTATACGGTGACCTCCGTCGTTTTTGATCTGGCGCGCGAGGAACCGGCGACCGTCGCGCTCATCAAGCCCGAGGACTACGAAACGCCGCTCAAGGGGATCGTCGGCCGTCCGGCGCGCGCGGCCGACGTGATTCTTGCCGAGGATATGGCGCTCGATCTCTTGCGCGCGGAAGGGTTCCCCTTTGCCCGGCGCGGCGATCGGCAACTCGATGTAGACCACACGACGCATACCATCGCGGTGAATTTGCCGGTGGAGCTCGGACACCAGGCCCTCTTCGGCGCGACGCATTTCTCGGGCCTCGAAAGCGTGAACGAATCGCACCTCCAGCGCCTGGTGCCCTGGCCCGCCGGCGATATCTTTAGTCTCAAGACGCTCGATGCGTTTCGCGAAGATTTGATTTTAGCCTCTCTTTTTACCTCCGTGCGCGTTGAGCCCGCTGCCGCGAGCGTGCCGGAAAATGGCGCGCCGCTTGACGTGAATGTCATCGTCGCGGAAGGGCCCCATCGTTCTGTCGGGACGGGGGTGACCTATGCGCGCGACAAAGGCATCGGTGGCTCGGCCTATTGGCGCCACCGCAACCTGTTCGGCAATGGCGAGCGCTTCGAAGCCAATCTCGACGGCAACAAGCTCGACCAGACCGCCGAACTCTCGCTTGCCAAGCCCGGCTTTCTCTCCCGGCGCAACACGTTGAAGCTCGGGGCGACGGGGCATCACGAAGACACCGACGCGTTCACCGAATACAGCGGCACGCTCAGCGGTGCGGTCGAACACAAACTGAACGATCTCTGGCGCATCGCCGGCGGCACGACCTTCGAGTTCGCCGCGCTCACGGAAGATGGCGTTCAGCGCAACTCATATCTCGCCGGACTGCCCATGGGCGTCTCGCGCGCGGTGGACGAGCGCCTCGCCGTGGTCGAAATGACGCGCGGCTGGCGCCTGCGCGCCAACGTGACGCCCTACATCGGGCGCTACACCGGCACCACGACCTTCGCTCACCTTGAAACCGAAGTGGACGGCTACTGGCCCGCACTCGGCGGCAACCGGCTCGTCCTTGCGGGCCGCGTCAAGCTCGGCAGCCTGCTCGGCGAAGGCACGGACGACATTCCGGCCAACAAACGTTTCTACGCGGGCGGCGGCGGATCCATCCGCGGTTTCGGCTATCAGCTCGTCGGGCCGCTCAACGCCGACAATGCGCCCATGGGCGGGCGCGGCTTGATCGAAACCAGCGCCGAGGCGCGCATCCGCATCACCGACACCGTCGGCATCGTGCCGTTTGTCGACGCGGGCATGGTCTCGCGCGGCGGTCTGCCGGGGGGTGACGGCGATATCCGTGTCGGCGCCGGCATCGGCGCGCGCTACTACACGGGTGCGGGTCCCTTGCGCGTCGACTTCGCGATGCCGCTCAATCGGCGCGGCGGCGGTGTCGACAAGTCGTGGCAGTTCTACGTCAGCTTCGGGCAGGCCTTCTAGCGCATGAACCGGAACAAGGGACGCCGATTTTCCGACAGGGGCATGCGCCGGAATAAAAGGGCGGCAACCGCCATGAGCATGGCTGATCTGGTCGCACGCCGATGCGCATGAAGGTCATCGCCGCTATTTTGGTCGTTGTCGCTCTCCTCGGCGCGGGCGTCGCTTTTTTTGTCTCCGCGCCGGGCGGTCAGCGCTTCCTCACGGACCGCATCACGCGCGCCCTCGGCGGTGGCGATCAAACGATCACCGTGAAAGAGGTCGGCGGCGACTGGCCATCGCACATCGTTTGGACGGGTATTGCCGTAAGCGACCGGGACGGAACCTGGCTCACGCTCGATCGTCTTGAGCTGCGCGTGCGTCCTGGCGCGCTGCTGACCGGTGATATTGAAATCGATCGTGTGGCCGCCGGTACCGCGCATATGCTGCGTCAGCCGGTCGGAGCGCCGCCCAATCGCCCGCCGTCGCCGCCGCTCACGGTGGGCGAAATCGCGCGCGGGTTCAGCAACATCACCGTGCATGATGCGCGCGTCGATACGCTTTTTTTGGATCCGGCGGTCATAGGCCGCGCGCTCGAGGTGACGCTTGCCGCAAGCCTTCAGGACGATCCGGCGAGCAAGCTGCATACGCTGTCGCTGGAAGGCCGCCTGCGCAGCGAGCCGGGTTCGGTTGCGCTCAAGTTCGCCGCCGGCCGCAATGCGACGGTCGTTCAAGTAAATGCGGCCGCTGAGATCGTGACCGCTGACGGCGCCATCACCATCAACAACCGCTCCAATGCGCTGTCAGGCGCTCTCAAGTTGAACTGCCGCAGCGTGCCGGTCTGCTTCGCCTGGCCGAACGGCAAGGTCGGCGCCGTGACGGCCGATCTGTCGCTCACCGGAACGCTGCAGTCGCCCGAAGGTCAGATCGATTTCCGCGCGCAGGATCTGGCTTTCCAAACCCGCAAACTCGCCGCCTTCGAGGGCCGGATCAGCGCGCGCTCCAAAGCGGACGCGGCGCACGGCCTCATCGCCGTGACCGGCGCGGGCATTGTGGCCGGCGTACCGCTCGCCTTGCCTGAAGGGCGCCCGCTGGTCGGTGAGACGGGCAAGTGGTCTTTCGCGCTCACGCGCGCGCCGGACGGTACGCTTGTCCTCGATACGGCGGTTCTCGAAACCGGAGATGCGGTCGCGCAGGTGACCGGCTTTGGGCTCGCGCCAAAGCTCATACCTGGAACGGTGGGTCTGTCCTTGAAGGGTGGGGGCCGTTTCCTTGGGCTGAACGACCCGGTCTCGCAAACCGAGGCCAGCTTGCGCATCGACCGTCTGGAACAGGGCGGCGTTGGCGGCGGGCGCCTTTCGCTCAAGATGACGGGGTTTCCGGACGCGGCGGGCCTTCGGCCGCTTCTGCAAGGCGACCTCACGCTCGAGGTGGATGTCGCGGCCGCTGCCGATCGGGTGCGCTTTTCGAATCTTTCCGTCCGCTCCGGCGCGGCGGCGGTTCGCGGGGCAAGCACCTGGACTCGCGCCCCCCGGTTCGATCACGCGAACTCGGCGTTGACGGTCACGCTTCCACCCACGAGCACGGTGCTGCCCGAACCTACGCAGGTCGATGTGACGCTGAAAGGACCGCTCGCAACCGTCCATGCCGATGTTTCCGCGACGGCGCCTGTGATTCTCCTGTCCCGCGCCCCGGTCCGTGACGCGGTGGTTGTGGCGGCGCTCGACCGGACGTCGGCCGGCTTCACGGCCGCCCTCGACGGCAACGGTCAATGGATTGATGGTCCCCTCGTGTTTTCGGCCAAGGTGTCGCAATCCAAGGCCGGTTTCATTGATATCGCCGGGATCACCTGGAAGAGCCCGACCACCGATCTTTCCGGTGACCTTCACGTCGCGGCCGATACGGGTCTCATGACCGGTGGCCTCAATGGTCCCGTGAGCGATCTTGTGCCGCTCACGGCGGTCTTCGGCGTGGCGTCCGCGGGCCGTGCCGATGTCACCGCGACGTTCAGCGCCGCCAAGGGCCAGCGTCTTGATGTCACGTTGGCGGGACGCAAGGTGGAGAATGCGGCTTTGCTGGCGGAAACCCTTACGTTCACCGGACGCTTCGACAACCTGTTCGGGGACGTACAAATGGCCACCCGCGCCCAGGCGGCCGGCGCGCGGCTGTTTGACCGCCCGCTTGCCGCTCTGAGCGCGCGCGCCGATGGCGATTTGAAAACGCTGAAAGTCGTCGCGGAGGCCAAGGAAGCAGGCGATACGCCGTTCGCGTTGACTTCGGTCACGGACATCGCGTTCGGGGCGTCGACAACCATCACCTTCCAACGCTTCGTCGGTCAGGGGGGCGATCTCGACATCGCGTTGCTGGCGCCCGCGCGGCTTACACTCGGTGCCGACGCCATGACCCTCGCGCCGGCGCGCCTGGCGGTCAAAGGCGGCGATCTGCGGGCGGAGTTCACCTGGAACAAGATCAAGGACACCTTCGATGGCGCGCTTCACGCACAGAAGGTGTCGCTGCCCGCCTTCACCACGATCCCCGGTCAAACCACATCCGTGGTCGTGAGCGGCGATGTGACTTTGTCTGGCCCAATGACGTCGGTGAACGGCGCGGCCAATATCACCGGCACGTTGCCGGGTGCGAAAGGTCAGCCGCCCATCGTCCTTTCCGCCGCCATCGCGCTCAACAATGGCCGCGCCAAGGTGAACGCAACCGCCGGCGGCCTTTCCAAGAAACCCGCGGTCCTCGTGGCCGACGTGCCCGCGCGGCTCAACCTTTCGCAGGCGCGCTTCGCGCTTGTCACCACCGAGCCCGTGAGCGGAACCTTGACGTGGACGGGAAATCTCGCGCCGCTCTGGCGCCTCATCCCGGCGGACGAGAATGTGCTGGCCGGCGATGTGGTGATCGACACCGCATTGTCCGGCACGTTGGATAATCCCGTGCTCGCCGGAAGCTTCAATCTCACCAAGGGGACGTACGAGAACCTGGTGGGTGGCGCCGCCCTGCGTAACATCGAAGCCGCCATCGGGGGCGACGGAGAAGGCGGTTTCACGCTATCCATGAAGGCCCAGGACATGAACGACGGGACCGTTACCCTGTCGGGCCGTATCGCCAACGATGAGCGGCTGACCGCCGATATCACCGCCGATATGTCGCGCCTTGACGTTCTGCACCGCGACGACGTGATCGCCGCCGCCACCGGCAAAATCACCTACACGGGCCCCGTTGCCGCCGGTCAATTCAAAGGCGATGTCGCGATCGTGAATTCGCTCGTGCGGCTTGGCGGCAGCTATATGCCCGAGATACCGCTCCTGCGCGCGCTGCCCGGGTTCGATCCGGTGCGCAACGACGGTATGCCGTCCGGTATCACCATGGACATCGCGGTCACCACATCCAATCCGATGCGCATCGAGGGGCAGGGTCTCGATTCCCTTTGGCGCGGCGAGATGAACGTCGCCGGGTCTCTCGCGGTCCCCGATGTCCGCGGCACGCTCACCCTCGATCGCGGTTCCTTCTCGTTCCTGGGCCAGTCCTTCACGCTCGACAGCGGCACCGTGACCTTCACCGGCGGCGGCACCATCGATCCGCAGCTCAATATCGTCGCGGTGCGCGAGGCGTCCGATATCACCGCGACCGTGAATATCACCGGCCGCGCCCGGGCGCCTGACGTGCAGCTTTCTTCGCGCCCGGCCTTGCCGCGCGATGAAATCCTCGCACGCCTCCTGTTTCGTAAAGGGACCGGCGAACTCGGTCCCATCGAGTCCATTCAGCTCGCGAGCGCCGCCTCCGATCTTGCCGGAATCTCCAACGGCGGCATCAACGGGGTCCTGCGCCGCACCTTGGGTGTCGACGTCAGCACGGGCGCGGAAGGTAATTCGCTGATGGTGGGCCGCCAGATCGGCCGCAATCTCTACGTCAGCGTCGGGCAGAGCCTGACCGAGCAAGAGCGCGAGATCGTGGTCGAATGGCGTCTCTCGCGCTCGTTCTCCCTGAAGTCCACCACCAGCGATGTCACCGGGGCTGATATCGGCGTGTTCTGGCGGAAGGATTATTAGGCCGCGCGCAGCAAAGGGTGCGTGCGGTTTTGTGCCTGGGCGCGGCCGATAAAACTAGTGAGATGGCCGCAGGATGCGGCCTTTCTCGGTGATTAGAACCACCGTCAGCACCGCGATTCCGCTTGCGAGATAACCCAGCGTCAGCGGCACGGTCGTGCCGTCGAACTGTTGACCGATGATGAAGCCGACCACGGCGGCGCCGATGGTCGAGCAAAATCCCTGCACCGAGGAGGCCGTACCCGCGATGTGGCCCATGGGCTCCATGGCGAGGGCTCCGAAGTTCGAGCCCATGAGGCCGAAGCAGAACATCATCCCGCCCTGGAGGACCGCGAAGGTCCACAGGGTTTCGTAACCGAACCAGGACACGGCCGCGTGGGCGCCGGTGAAGAACACATAGCCCAGGATCGCGGTGTGCGAGACCACGCGCATGCCGAGGCGTTCCACGATGCGTGAATTGAGCAGTGAGGCGACGGCGAGCGAGATCGCGGTCCCGGCGAAGATCAGCGGGAATAGCTTTGCTGCATTGAGCGGCCCGGCGAAAACCTGCTGCGCCGAGTTGATGAAACCGAGCAATCCGCCGAAGGCGAGGCTCATCGCCGTCATGTAGCCCACCGATTGGCGTGTCGACAACGTCAGGCGGAACGCGTTTCCAATCGCCGCGATCGAGAAGGGCCGCTGATCTTCAGGATGCAGCGTCTCGGGCAGACGCGACATCGACCAGATCAAGAGTATCCCGCCGAAGATCGCGAGCAGGCCGAAGATCCAGCGCCACGGCGCGATGAGCATGATCGCCGTGCCCACCGACGGCGCGATCACCGGGATCGCCAGGAATACGATGAACACCAGCGACATCACGCGCGCCATTTGGCGGCCTGCGAAGCGGTCGCGCACGATCGACACCGCCAGCACGCGTGTCGCGCCCGCGCCAAGGCCTTGGCCCATGCGCGCGATGATGAGAGTCTCGAAGGAATAGGCGAACGTCGCGAGGATGCCGAACAGCGTATAGATCACGAGGCCGATCAACAGGTTCGGCTTGCGTCCAAACCTGTCCGCAAGCGGTCCATACAAAATCTGCCCCACGCCGAAGCTCAACATGAATGCGGTGATGATCCACTGCCGGTCGTTCTCGGTGGGAATGCCGACCGCGTCGCCGATGGCCGGCAGCGCCGGCAGCATGATGTCGATGGCCAATGCGTTCGCGCCCATCAGGGCGGCGATCAGCGCGACGAACTCGCGGAAACCGAGTTCAGGGCCAAGCAGCGGACGGGAGGGGGCGGAGGTCGTCATCGGGGCCATAACGCGCGAAGGGGCGAGGGTGATACCTCAAGTTGCCCCGCTCTCAAAGCAACAGATTGTGAAAGGCGCTATTTCAGGGCGCCGAATTGCGGCGGCGGGATGCGATGTTTCGTGGCGGCCTCATAGGCGCCGGCGGCCTTGAGCACGGCTGGTTCCTCGCCCGGTGCCGCCCAGAAAAGCAAACTGACCGGCATCGGATGGTTGAGAAGGCCCTTCTCGGTGCCCGTGACCAGGCGATAGCTCTTCTTGTCCGCGCTCAGCACATAGTGGGCGTCGTAGACGACTTGGTTGTAGCCCGCGGGCACCGCGACCTCGGGCCCGCCCATGGTGTCGGTGAGCCATGGCCCTGCCGCGGCGCGGCCGTCGATCACCGGCTCGCGGTCCGTGCCGATTTTCCATTGCGGCACACCCATGTTCGGATGCACCAGGACGTCGAGTTTGTTCTCGCGCATCACCTTCGTGACCACCATGCGGATCACGGTCTGCATCTTCATCCGGTCGACGCCTTGTGTGGCGCGCAGGTCCTGGATGTTGCGCGTGGCGGCATTGCGCGAACCGGCGGCGATATCTTCCGCCCGCCACTTGGCGTTCGCGACATAATCCGTCCAGGTCTTGATCCTTGCATCGCCGCGCGCGGCCAGGTAGCGCGCCATCATGAAGGCGTCGCGCTCCGTATTGTCGAGGCCCGCCGTCAGGCGGCGCAGATTCAGCTTCGGGGACAACGGCGCGCGGCGCAGCGACAGGGCCACCAGATAGTCACGCGACCGTACGTCCCATCCCGGCACCGCGAATTCCGGCGCATCGCCCTCCATCTGATGAAAATATTCCGGCGCGTTGACCGGAAGAATTTCAGCCAGCGCGTCTTGGAACGTGGTGGTCATGTTGGGCACGTCGGCATCGTCCGGCCATTTGGGATCCACGGACTCCACGATCTCGGCGCCGAGCTTGTCGCGCAGCACGGCCTTGACTTCCGCGTCGATCAAATCGGTGATCGCGCCGTCGTTGGCGGCGTGTTTCACCATGTATTCGCGCACGATCCCGATGCGCAGGCCGGCCAGGGGCTTCGTGCCGCTCGCGGCCGTGTAACTCGCATAGGAGGCGGCGGGCCGTAAGACCGCCGGCATGGCGGTGAACATGTCGCGCGAATCGTAGAAACCCTCTTGATCCTTCATCGCGTCGACGACGCGCGCCGCATCGCCCAGCGTGCGGCAGATGGCGCCGGAGCGATGATTGATGTGCTGCGCCGTCGCGGTGCCGTCTTCCGACGTCAGGCCCTTCGTGGTCACGAAGCTCACCGCCGCGTTCTGGCCGGCAGGTTCCCGGCATGAGCCGCTGGTGGTTTCGCAGATCGAGCAAGTGGCGAGGTTGGCCGCCACCGACACGCCCGCGCCGCCGCTGGATGGCCCCGCCGAACGCTCGGTGTCATAGGGATTGCAGACGTGCCCGGCCCAGGAGCTGCGGATGCTGCCGCCGCCGCCGACAAAGTTGCGGCGCGGCGTTTCCGGTCCGCTGGCGATGTGCGTCACCTCGGCGGCGATACTTACGCCGAAGATGATCGCGCCTTTTTCGCGCACTTGGCGCACGGCGGTTGAATCGCGCGGCGCGGCGTCCATGGCGTAGGCGACGTCGTTGCCGCCCGTCGAGCGCATGTCCTTGACGTCGTACCAGTCTTTCACGGTCATGACCGTGCAGTAGAGCGGCAGTTTCGCGAGGTCGGGTTTGCGTCCGTATTGCGCATCGAGTTCCGCCGCGCGCTCCAGCGCGTCGGGATAGTGGCGGAAAGCATCGCACTGCGCGGGGCAGTGTGCCGGGTTCGCGCCCTTGCTGGGCGGCGTATCGCAGGCTGCTTTGCACGTCACCGAACGCTCGCCCCGGATGTTCAGGGTCTCCAGCGCATTCACCGCCCCGGCGTCCTTGCGTCCCGCCACCATGCCGTACTGTTGCTGCACGCTGGGATCGGACGCGGTCGCCTCCATGCGCCCGAAATCCAGCGGCGCGCCTTGGTATTGATCGAGGTTCGGTAGGAAGCTCGCGGCGGCCCTGGTTTGCGCCGGGAATTTCAGCGGCGTGCCGCCGCGCACGGCGCCCATGCCGCCGCGTACGGGTTTGCCGTCCGCCGTCACAAGATTGGTGCAGATCCCGTTATAGGCCTTCGCGCGCGCGAGATAGGCCTTCACCACATCCTGGCAGGTGGTCGCGCCCGATTGGATCGCACCTTGGATGTCTGCGATGGTCGCTTCTTCGATGCGGAACGTATCCGCCGCACGCGTCGGGGTGGCCAGCGCGCCCGCCAGCAGAAGAACGCTCAGCGATGCGCGCAAGCTCACGGCCAGTCCCACAACTAGAATGTCGCGATCGGGTTCACCGGCGAGCCCGTGCCGTTCTCGATGCGAAGCGGCGCGATCGTCACCATGAACTCCCAGCGCTTGCGCTGTGCCGCCGCGGCGGCGAGAGCATCGAGGTTGGTATTGTCGATCAGCGGCATGCCCAGGATCACCAGCACGAAATTATGCACCGGCAGATAGTCGTCGGGATTGGTGATGGTCTTCGGGATGGGCGTCGCGTCCACGGCGTACTCGGTGCCCATCAGCGCGATATCCCGCGCGCGCAGCCACGGCAGCACCTCGGGCGCGAGGCCCGGCATCTGTTCGTTGACGTTCCACGGGCCGGTCTTCGCACGCCGGGTCCAGCGTCCGGTGCGCACGAAGATCGCGTCGCCCGCGCCGATCTTCACGCCCGCCATTTTTTCCCAAGCTTCGAGGTCGGCGACCGTGATGCGCACGCCCGGCTCCAGGTAATCGACGCCCTTCAAGCGCGGGATATCGATCAAGATGCCGCGCGTCATCACGCCGTCCTGCGCCGTGGTGATTGCACCGCGCTCGGCGCCCCTGGCTTCCGTCACGAATTGATCGCGGCCGAAGCCGTTGTACATCTTGCCGTCGATGAAATGGTGGCCCAGGGCGTCCATGTGGGTGTGGGCGCTGCCGTGGAAATTGATGGTGAACCGGTCGCTCGACGCCGCCGGGCGGATCGGGTTCATCGTCCGCTCGAAGGGCGAGCTGTTGTCGACCGATTTTTCCGTATCGAGATTGCGCGCCAGCGAAACCGTCACGCCCTCCTTCACCAGGGCCGCCGCCTGCTTGCGCTTCTCGGGCGTGATCAGATTGAGGGTGCCTTTCTGATCTTCCTTGCCCCAGCGGCCCCAGTTGGACAGCTCGGTTTTCCACTTGTCGAGTTGGGCTTGTGTCACATCGTCCGCGCCGAGCGCGGGAATCGCCGCCATCAGCATTCCCGTAACCGCCGCAATTCCAATCGCCTTGCGCATTTCCGTCCCCTCCGCCGTTGGCCCGTGATGACCGCTAGCATAGGATAGCGGCGCCTCAGGAATGAACCGAAAAGTCGGGTGATGACCATGCGCAGTGTGCTTTTCGCCGTTACGATAGTCCTGGCCTCAACGGCGTTCGCCGCCGCGCAGAGCGTCCGCCCGGGCATCAACGACACCTATCTCAACCCGGGTATAAATGCGGAGGCGCAGAACAAGGGCTTCACCTCCGAGAACCGGGAGACGTTCGCCAATCGCATGGAGGTCGCCGCCGCCATTGGTCTCAAGCCGGGCATGGCCATCGCGGACGTCGGTGCGGGCACCGGCATCTACGAACCCGTCTTCTCGAAAGCCGTCGGCGCGTCCGGCAAGGTCTACGCCGTGGACATCTCCAAGCCGCTGCTCGCCTTCATCGAGAAGGCGATGAAGGAGGCCGGCATCACAAATGTCACGACAGTTGTCGGCAGCGACAAGGCGGTCAACCTGCCGCCCAATTCCGTCGACGTCGTATTCACCTCCGACGTTTACCACCACTTCGAATATCCCGATGCGATCCTCGCGAATATCCGTGCCGCCCTGAAGGATGGCGGTCAATTCATCGTCGTCGACTACGATCATGTGCCGGGCGTCACTGCGCCTTCGATGCTGCGGCATGTGCGCACCGACAAGAAAACCGTGATCGCAGAAGTCACAAAGGCGGGATTTCAGCCGCCAGAAGAAGTGAAGATCTCCGGTTTCAAGAGCAGCTTCTTCCTGCGCTTCAAGAAGTAGCTATCGCTTCACCGGCTTGAGGCCCGCGTTGGCATAGGCCTTCGCGGCCTCCGCCGACAGAAGCACGTCGACAACCTTCCTGGCGTCGCGCGCGCGGGAGGTGCCTTGTACCGTGGCTGCCGTGAGCACGAGGTCTGTCTGCAGGGCCGCCGGCAGCGGCATGATGTTCTTGAGCCCCGCGAGCTTGAGTTCGCTCACCTGCTGCGCGGCGGCCGCGACCTTTCCGTCCTTCAGGAGATTGCCCGGCAGGCCGCCGCTGGTGGTGACCTTCGGTTTAATCTCCTCCGTCAGGCCCAGTTTCTCGATCACCGCGGCCATATGCTGGCCGCTGAGGCTGGTCGAGCGGGCAAGGGAGGGCGTGGCCTTCAAGAACGCCGCCACATCGCCCGGCGTGTTGAGGGCCGGGACCGGCGCGGTGTCCGCGACCGCGAGCGCGACGTTCGAGACCGCCACATCGGTCTGCGCCTGAAGGCGGTCCTTCACGGCGGGCAGCGATTCCCGGTACGTCACCACCATGTCGATCTTATCGCCTTTCAAAAGGCGTTCGGGAATTCCACCCGTGCCGACGATCTCGATGTCGACAGGCCCGCCAATCGTCTTTTCGATCAGGGGCTCCAACTCCAGCATCGCGAGTTGGCCATAGCCGGGCGTCAGGATCTTGAGCGGCGCCTCCGCCGCGAACGCAGGACCGGCAACAAGAAGGACGCAGAGACCAACGGCAAACCGGCGCATGACGAAGTCCTATTTGGCGAGCGGTTTGACCAGCGAGCGCGCCCACGCGGGGCCGGCCTCGGCGGAGGACATGATCCGCACCGCCGTTGCGGCGGACTTGTTCTGGACGGTGCTGCGCATGATCGCGACGCTGAAGGTCGTCGGCACCTGCATCTCATCGGGGAAGCGCACGAAGTTCTTCGCGCCCGAGGCTTTCAGCTCGGACAGTTGCTGCACCGCCATCGCGACTTCGCCTTTGAGAAGGCGCGTGCCGGTGAAGCCTTCTTCCACCAGCACGGTGTGTTTCTCCAGCACGTCGTTCAGGCCGAGGTCGCGCATCATCTGCTGAAGACGAAGGCCGCTCACGCCGCGCGCGGTCACCGCGATGGACGGCGTTGCCGCGACGAGTTTTTTGAAATCTTCGATGTTGCGGATGACCGGTGTCGGCGCATTGTCCGCCACCGCGAGACCTTCCTCGCTCACAAAAAGATCCACGGCCTTGATCGCTTTGCCTTCCTTCACCAATCGGTCGACTCCCGCCTTGCCGATCAGCACCAGATCGGCGGTTTCGCCCTTCTGTAGCCGTTCGGAGATCGGCACCGATGCCGAGAATTCCACGTCCATGGCCACGCCCGCGCGGCGGATCATAGGTTCGATCTCCTTGAACGCGCCTTGCGCGGCCATGGACGACAGCACCTTCAGTGGCAGGGCGTCGGCGGCGAACGCGCGCGGCGCGACGAGGGACGCTAAAGCCGTCGTGAGAAGTGTGCGGCGTTTCATCGGGACCTCCTGTTAGCCGCGTCCGACCAGCGGCATCTGGGTCGACATGATCGTCATGCGCAGGATATTCGCATCCAACGGCAGCTCGGACATCATCAACACCGCTTTACCGACATCGGCTACATCCATCGTCGGTTCCACGGCGATGGTGCCGTTCGGCTGCGGCACGCCCTTGGCCATGCGCGCTGTCATCGGCGTCGCGGCATTGCCGATGTCGATCTGCCCGCAGGCGATGTTGAACGCGCGTCCATCGAGCGCCAGCTGTTTGGTCAGCCCCGTCACCGCATGTTTGGTCGCCGTATAAGGCGCCGCGTGCGGGCGCGGTTTCTGCGAGGACACCGAGCCATTGTTGATGATGCGCCCGCCTTGCGGATCTTGCGCCTTCATCATCTTCCAGGCGGCTTGGGCGCACAGGAAGACGCCGGTGAAATTGATGTCCACCACCTGCTTCCAGGCGTCATAAGTGATCTCATCGAAGGGCACGCGCGGCGCGCCGATCCCGGCGTTGTTGAACAGCACGTCCAACCGCCCAAATTTGCTTTTGGTCTGGGCGAACAGGTTGTCGACACGGCAGGTTGGCTCACGTCCGTGGAGACGATCAGCGCCTGGCCTTTGCCGTCTGCGAGGTCCACGGTCTCTTCCATCTCCGGGATGCGCCGGCCGGCGAGGGCGACGCAATAACCGTGCTTGAGAAAGGCCAAAGCCACCTCACGGCCGATCCCCGAACCCGCACCGGTGACAATCGCGACCTTCGCCATCTAAATAGTCCTCCCCACTCGATCTGCGCATATAGTAAATGCACGATCCTCGTCTGATAGCATATAGGATAACGCGATGAGCGAGCAGGACAAGAAACCGCCCACGCCTACTCCCACGGGCCTTGGCTTCAGACGCGGGCTCACCAACTACGGTGATCCGAAGTTCAGCATCTATCTGCGCCGGTCCTTCGCCCGCTCCATGGGCTACAGCCGCGAGATGCTCGACAAGCCCATTGTCGGCATCTGTCATTCCGCCAGCGGCTACAATAACTGCCACCGCGACATGCCGGCCCTGATCGACGCCGTGAAGCGCGGCGTGCTCGCCGCCGGCGCGCTCCCTATCGACTTCCCGACGATTTCGCTCGGTGAGACGTTCCTCACCCCCACCAGCCTCAAGTACCGCAACCTCATGTCCATGGACGTCGAGGAAATGATCCGCGCCCAACCCATGGACGCGGTGGTGCTCATCGGCGGCTGCGACAAGACCGTACCGGCCCAGCTCATGGGCGCGGCCTCGGCGGATATTCCCACCGTGCAGGTCGTCACCGGTCCGATGTCCACCAGCCGGTATAAGTCTGAACGCCTCGGCGCTTGCACCGACTGCCGCCGTTTCTGGGCGACATATCGCGCCGGCAAAATCACTGACGCCGAAATCGACCAAGTCGAGGGCCGCCTTGCCTCCACCACCGGCACCTGCGCCGTGATGGGCACCGCCAGCACGATGGCGTCTATTGCCGAGGCCCTCGGCATGATGCCCGCGGGCGCCGCCGCCGTGCCCGCCGTTGACGCCGACCGTCTTCGGATTGCGGAAGCCAGCGGCAAGCTCGCCGTCTCGCTCATGGGCAGCGATATGCGCCCCAGCAAGATCATCACGGAAAAATCGGTGGAAAACGCGCTGCGCGTGCTTCTGGCCATCGGCGGCTCCACCAATGCCATCATCCATCTCACCGCCATCGCGGGCCGCCTTGGCATCAAGATCGATTTGAAGCGCCTGAACGCGCTGTCGGACACAACGCCTGTCCTCGTTGACCTGAAGCCCAGCGGTTCCGGTTACATGGAAGATCTCGCCGCCGCCGGAGGCGTTCCTGCCGTGATGCGTGAACTGAAACCGCTTCTGCACCTCGACTGCATCACCATCACCGGCGAGACGATTGGCGAGCGTATTGACGCGTGGGAGCCGTGGGTGGACCGCAATGTCGTGCGTCCGCTGAAGGAGCCGCTGCAAGCCGTCGGCGGCCTCGTCGCGCTGTTCGGCAATCTCGCGCCCAACGGCGCCATCCTGAAACGCGCGGCGGCGGACTCCGCCTTGTTCGAGAAGGAAGGCCGCTGCGTGGTCTTCGAATCCCTCGAAGACTTGTCCAACCGTATCGACGCGCCCGATCTCGATGTCACCGCCGATGATATCCTCGTCCTCAAGAATGCCGGCCCCATGAGCGAAGCCTGCATGCCTGAAGCCGGTTATCTGCCGATTCCGAAAAAACTCGCCGCCGCCGGTGTGAAAGACATCATGCGCATCTCCGACGCGCGCATGAGTGGCACGGCGTTCGGCAGTGTGATCCTGCACGTCTCGCCGGATTCAGCGTCCGGCGGCACGCTGGCCCTGGTCGAGAACGGCGACCGTATCCGTCTCAGTGTCTCGAAGCGTTCGCTCGAATTGCTGGTGGATGAGAAGACTCTCGCCGCCCGCCGCGCGAAACGTCCACCCGCGCCGCCGCCCGCGGTGCGCGGCCACTCCTGGCTGCACGATCAATTCATGACCCAGGCGGAAGAGGGCTGCGACTTCAGTTTCCTCAAGAAAGAAGGGGCCTGTTCCGGAAAAGTGTGAGCGGTTTTCCGATAAGAACAGCCCCAAAAACAAAGCGTGTTACGCCTTAACTTTGAGAAGGCGCACGGACAGCGCCAGTAAAGCCGACAGCACCATCGATCCGGCCAGGAAATAGAGCGCGGCGTTGAACGAGCCTGTCGTTTCACGCAGCCATCCGATGGCATACGGCCCCATGAAGCCGCCGAGATTCCCAAACGAGTTGATGAGTGCGATGCCGCCGGCTGCGGCCGCACCCGATAAAAAGCGCGGCGGAATACAGAAGATCGCCGGCCGCGCGCCGCTCATGCCGATCAGGCCAACCGAAACCCCCGCCACCGCCAGCCATAGATTGTCGAACAGCACCGAGAACAGGAACCCCAGGCCCGAGACGATGCAGCCGATCACATAGTTCTTGAGATAGGCGCGCGAGCGGTCGAGCGCGTAGGACCACAGGATGAGCGCGATGGAGCCCGCGATGTAGGGGATCGCCGAAACGAAACCGACCTCCTGGTTTGAAAGCCCGAAGGGCTTCAAGATCTGTGGCAACCAGATGCCGGCGCCGACGGATCCGGTCACGAAGAAGAGGTACGCGAGCGACAAGACAAGGACCCGCGCATCGGCCAGCGCGGACCACAGATCCTTTTTAAGTTCCGGATACGCTTCGGACTCGAGTTTCGCCCGCAGCGCGCGCTGCTCATCGTCCGTCAGCCATTTCGCATCCTCCGGGCGGTCGGCCAGCGCGAACAGCGTGATCGCACCCATGACGCAGGCGGGCAGCCCTTCAATGATGAACAGCCACTGCCAGCCGACGAGACCCAAGCCGTTGATCTTGAGCAGCGCCGTCGATACCGGCCCGCTGATGACCGACGACAGCGGCACCGCCACCACGAACCAGGCGAGGATGCGCCCGCGCACCGCCACCGGGAACCAGGTCGCGATATAGAAGATCGCGCCGGGATAAAAACCGGCCTCGGCCACGCCGGTGATGAAGCGGATGACGCTGTAACTCACGGGCCCCGTCGCAAAGGCGGTCGCTGCGGCCGCGATCCCCCATGTCACCATGATGCGCGCCAGCCAGCGCCGCGCGCCAAAGCGTTGTAAGGCGACGTTGCTTGGGAGTTCGAACAGACAGTAGCCGATGGAGAACATGCCGGCCGCGAAGCCGAACTGCTTCGCCGTCAAGCCCAACGCCGCGTTCATATCCAGCGCCGCGAAGCCGACGTTGGTGCGGTCGATGTAACTGATGATGTAAGCGACGCAGAGCAGGGGGATCAACCGCCACGCCGCCTTGCGCACCGCGCGCTGCGTGGTCTCGTCCAAAGCCGCGTCCGTCATGAGTCCCCCCGAATCGATGACGGGACCAAGTCTAGGTGAGTTTGTATCTCCGGGTCACGCCTTTATGCGGCGCTGACATCCGGTAGACGCAGCCGCGCCAGCAATCCGCCGCTGAACGCTTTCTCGAGCTCCAGGTCGCCGCCATAGAGCCGCGCAAGGTCGCGCGCGATGGCTAGTCCCAACCCGCTTCCCGCCTTGCCTTCGTCCAGCCGCGCGCCGACGTCGAATACCTTGTCGCGCATATCGTCGGCGATGCCGGGTCCGTCGTCGGTGACCTCGATGACGATGCCGCCGTCGCCATGGCGCGCCGCGATCCGGATATTTGTGCGCGCCCACTTGCAGGCGTTGTCGATCAGGTTGGAAAGGATTTCCGAAAGGTCGCCCTCGTCGCAGTTCACCGTTAGCCCGGTGGAGATGTCGACGACGAAGGAAAGATTGCGGCTGGCGTGCAGGCGCTGCATCGCGCCGACGATGTTTTGAACGGCCGCGTGCAGGTTGGCGGCGAAGCTGGTCATGCGCGTGCCCGCCGCCCGTGCGCGCATCATGTGGTAGTTCACCTGCCGGCTGATCTTGCGGCACTGCGCCTGGATGAAGGTGGCCGCCGTGTCGTCGCCTTTGCGCGCGAGTTGTTCGGCTTCGTCGCTGATGAGGGCCAGCGGCGTACGCAAGCCATGCGCCAGATTGCCCGCCTCGACCCGCGCGCGCTGCACCAGCGCCGATTGATTGTCGAGCAGGGCGTTCAGCCGCGTCACGATGCCGCTGAATTCCGCCGGCGCGTCCGAGGACAGTCGCGGCACGTCGCCGCGGCGCAGGCGTTCGATATCGTCGGCGATGCGTTGCGCGGGGCGAAGGCCGTAGGTCGTCTGCAAGGTCGCGCCCGCCAGCATCAGAAGCGCGAAGACGGTCAACGAGATGGTGAGGTCGCGGTTGAACCCGGCGATGGCTTCGCCGAGGATGCGCCGTTCGACGGCGATGGTGAAGTTCAGCGCCGGCCCGCCGGTCCGCGACGGCGCCGAAATCCCGCACATCAGGACTTCGCCGTAAGGGCCGTCGGCCCAATCCATCTTCTCCTGGATGCCTTTTGCGAAACTGCCGTCCAGGCTTCGCGCGCCCAGGGTCGTGGATTTCAGCGTTTGGTATCCAGCGCGTTCGATCTGCCAATAGAAGCCGCTGTCCTCCATCTGGAAGCGCGGGTCGGAAAGCGGCCGGTCCAAGGTCGGATTGCCCATCTCGTCGGTCTCGGACAGGCGGATGAGTTCCACCAGATGGATGTCGAGTTCGTTGTGGAACTGGCCGGTGAGGTGCGAGCGGTAAAGGTAGGAGATCACCGCGCCGGCGACGGCGGTCGCGATGCTCACCCACAGAAGCGCGGCGAACAGGAAGCGCACGCGCAGGCTTTTGAACTGGGGAAGGAGAATGGTCATGGTCCGTCCAGAAGACGATAGCCGAGGCCGCGCACGTTGACGATGAGTTCGCGTCCGATCTTGCGCCGCAGGCGCCCGATCAGGACTTCGACGGCGTTGCGGTCGCGGTCCTGGTCCAACGGGTACAGGTGATCGAGGATCTCATCCAATGCGAAGGTCTGTTTGGGTTTGTACATGAACAGCGACAGCAGACGGAACTCATTGGCCGTGAGACTGACTTCCTCTCCGTTCACCGTCAGCCGTTTGAGGGACGGATCGAGCGCGAGCGGCCCGGCGACAAGCTGCGGCTGCACTTGCCCGGCCGCGCGGCGCGCCAAAGCGCGCATGCGCGCCACGAGTTCCTCGACATGCGCGGGCTTCACCAGATAATCGTCCGCGCCCGCGTTCAAGGCTTCGACCTTCTCCTGCCAACTGCTGCGTGCCGTCAGGACCAGGATCGGCGTGCCCGCGCCGTGTCCGCGCACATGCCGGATCAGATCGAGTCCGCTCGCGCCGGGAAGGCCGAGGTCGATCACAAGCGCATTAAACACATCGGCATCGAGCAGCTTGGCATCTTCTGCGGATGAAACCCATTCGCATGTCATGTCGTGCTGCGCGAGTTTGGCGACAAGCCGCGTCGCGAGTTCCGCTTCATCTTCAACGACCAGGATGCGCACGCCGTGTCCGTTCGTACCGGATAATAATCACTATTATATGCATCTCTTTCTGAAGAACCGCTGACAAATGTCAGGCGGCTGTCAGGAATCTCCGGCTATAAAGCCGCCGAAGGGGTACACCATGCAAAGAACGTCATTCCTGACATTGGCCATTCTCATGGCGCTGTGGAGCGGAGCCCCACGGGCGGCGGAACGATCCGATTTGCTCGCGCTTTCGGGCGCGCAAGTCAAAGGGCTCGCCCTCAAATTCGCGGCCGCGGAAAAGGCCGACGCCTATCTTGTCGCGACTCTGCCCGCCATCATTGCGCCGCCGCCCGACGCGCGGATCGCCGTCGCGGCCACCTTTCCCGGAACCGTGTTGCAGATGCTCGCCGTCGAAGGCGACGTGGTCAAAAAAGGTCAGCCGCTCGCAATTATCGCAAGCCGTGAAATTCTCACGCTGTCGGCTGAACTTGCGGGCGCCCGCGCCCGACTCGCCGCCGCCAGCGCCAATGCAAAGCGCCAATCGACCCTGAACGAAGAAGGCATTGTCTCCGGCGCGCGCGCCGAGGAAGCCGAAGCCGAGCATCAGCAGGCGCGCGCCGAGGTGGACGAAAAGTCGCGTATGCTCACGGCCGTGAACGCCGATGGCGTGAAAGGGACCTACACACTGAGCGCGCCCTTGGACGGGGTGGTGGCGGCGGCCAGGCTTGAAACCGGCGCGCCGGTCGACGGCATGGCGCCGGCCTTCGTGGTCGATGCGACCGATCGGTACGAAGTTCAAGCGCAGGTGCCCGAGCGCTTGATCGGCCAGATCGAACCCGGCATGCGCGTTGTCGTCGACGGCAAGATCGAGGCCAAGGTGACGTCGGTCGGCAAGGTCCTGAATCCCGAGACGCGCTCGGCCGCGCTGAAGGCGGCGATCGCCAAGGGAACCGAAATCGTCGCGGGCCGCACGGCGTCCGCGGCCGTTTATGCGAACGCCAAAACGGCCGCGGTCAGCATCCCACGCGCGGCGGTGGTCGAACTGGATGACGGCGCTTTTGTTTTCGTGCGCGCCGAGGGTGGCGTGCTTGTGCGTAAAGTCGATGCCAGCGCCGCGGCGGGCGCCCGGATCGTGATTTTGTCCGGCCTCAAAGCGGGCGAAGAGGTCGCGGTCAACAGCCTCAGCGAGCTGAAATCGCTCGCGCTCGCGAAGTAGGGGCACATGCTGCGTCGTCTTGTCGAACTCTCGCTTTCGTCGCGTCTGTTTGTCCTGCTGCTTACGGTGATCGTGGCCGGGCTGGGGCTTTGGTCCTTTCTGAGGCTTCCGGTCGACGCTTATCCGGATATCGCCCAGACCCAGGTCAAGATCATCCTGAAAGCGCCGGGCATGACGCCCGAGGAAGTTGAAACGCGCGTCATCGCGCCGATCGAGATGGAGATGCTCGGCATCCCGCGGCAAGCGGTGCTGCGCTCGATGGCCAAGTATGCCATCGCCGATATCACAATCGATTTCACGGACGGCACGGATATCTATTGGGCGCGCTCCCAGGTGAGCGAACGCCTCGCCGGTGTGATGGGCAGTTTGCCGAGCGTCGTTGACGGGGGTCTTGCGCCGGCCTCCACCCCGCTTTCGGAAATGTTCATGTTTTCCGTCGAAGGCCCGCTCAGCCTGACCGAAAAGCGCACGCTTCTCGACTGGACGATCCGACCGGCCTTGCGCACCGTTCCAGGCGTGGCCGACGTGAACGCGCTCGGCGGTTTGGCCAAAACCTTCGAGATCAAGCCGGATCCCGCCGCCCTGGCGAACACGGGCCTGACGTATGGCGAACTTCGCGACGCCGTGGAACGCGGCAATCGCAATGACGGCGCGGGCCGCCTCAACGAAGGTGAGGAGGCGCTGATCGTCCGCGCGGTCGGCGCGGCGCAGTCGGTCGCCGATCTCGAGAACATGGTTCTAACCGCGCACGACGGCGCGTTGATCCGGCTAGGGGATGTGGCGAGCGTCGGCGTCGGCAGCCTGACGCGTTATGGCGCCGTCACCATGGACGGCAAAAGCGAAGTGGTCGAGGGGCTGGTCGTATCCCTCCGCGGCACGGATGCGCGGCAGGTCGTGGATGGCTTGCGCGCGCGAATCAAGGACCTGGAGCCGGCTCTGCCGCCGGGAACGACGCTGAACGTGTTTTATGACCGGTCCGATCTCATCGAGCGTGCGGTTTCCACCGTGGAGCATGCGCTGATCGAAGCCACGGTTCTTGTCGTTTTTCTTCTTATTCTGTTTCTGGGCGATTGGCGCGCCGCGGCAATCGTCGCGACGACCTTGCCCATGGCGGCGCTCATCACGTTCCTTGTTATGGGCGGGACGGGCCTGTCGGCGAACCTCATGAGCCTGGGAGGGCTCGCCATCGCGATCGGCATGCTTGTCGATGGCGCCGTCGTCGTCGTCGAGAATGTGGTCGAACGCCTCACGCATGAACACAAAGGCGAACATCCCCGCTTGAACGTGGTCTTCCGCGCGGTGACGGAAGTGATTGTCCCCGTCTCGGCCGGCATCGCGATCATTGCTCTGGTTTTTCTGCCTTTGCTCACCTTGGAGGGGCTTGAAGGAAAATTGTTCTCGCCCGTCGCGTTGACCATCGTTTTCGCGCTGGTCGGCTCGCTGGTGATCGCGCTCACGCTGATTCCGGTGCTTTCATCCTATGCGCTGACAGGCGGTCACGGCGAACCCTGGCTGATGCGTAAGATCACGCCCGCCTACAGGAAGCTCCTGGACCGCTCGTTCGCCAACACGCGCGTTGTCTATATCGTTTCGGGCATCGGTCTTGCGGCCGCGGTCGGCGCTTATCTCATGGTCGGCAAAACCTTCATGCCGTCGATGGATGAAGGCAGCATCGTCATGCAGACGATCAAGCTGCCATCCGTGAACCTGAACGCATCGGTGCAGACCGACCTCGTGGTGCAGCGCGCCATCAAGGCGGCGGTCCCCGAGGTCGATCAGATCGTTTCACGTATGGGCTCCGACGAACTCGGGCTCGATCCAATGGGTTTCAATGAAACCGATGTTTTCATGGTCTTGAAGCCGACAAGCGAATGGCGCGGCGACAAGGCGTTCATCACCGACGAGCTTCGCAAGGTGATGGAGACAATTCCGGGTATCGAGGCATCCTTCACCCAGCCGATCGAGATGCGTGTGTCGGAAATGCTCACCGGCGCGCGCGGCGACTTGGCGGTGAAGATTTTCGGACCGGATAATGCCGTGCTTTCCGACCTCGCCGGTCGTATCCAAACGGTCCTGTCCGAGGTCCGGGGGGCGTCCGAGGTCCTCACGGCCGCCAACGACACCTTGGATTATCTGCAACTGGATCTCGACCGGGCGGCGGCGGGCCGCTACGGCATGCCGTTCGACACGCTGGTGGATGCGTTGCGTGCGCAGGTCGACGGGATTAGCGCCGGCGTCATCATCGAGGGTCAGGCTCGCGTTCCGGTCGTGGTGCGCGGCGGCGATGAAATCCGCGACAACCATGAGCAGTTCTCGGATGTTCAGCTTCGTACGCCGCAAGGCACGCTCGCCCGGTTGAGCGACATGGCGCACATTCAGAAGGTCGAAGGCCCGGTGCGCCTCAACCACGAAAATGGCCTGCGTTACGCTCTCGTGCAGGCCTTTGTCTCGGGCCGCGATCTCGTCGGTTATGTCGAGGACGCCAAAGCCGCCGTCACGGCGAAGGTGAAATTGCCGCAGGGTTACTCCATGGTCTGGGGTGGCCAATTCGAGAACCAGCAACGCGCCGCGGCGCGTCTGCTGCTGGTGATCCCGGTGGCACTCGGTCTTATCCTCTGCGTGCTGTACGTGACGCTTCGTTCCTTGCGCGCGTCGTTTCTCATCCTCGTGAACATCCCCTTCGCGATGGTCGGGGGCATTATCTCCCTGTGGATTTCCGGGGAATATCTGTCCGTGCCGGCGTCGGTCGGGTTCATCGCGCTGCTCGGCATCGCCGTGCTTAACGGCCTGGTCATGGTGGCCTACTTCCTGCAGCTTCGCGCCGAAGGCCGCGACATGATGGAAACGGTGAAGCTCGGCGCCGAACGGCGTCTGCGTCCGGTCCTTATGACCGCCTGTATCACCGCCTTCGGTCTCGTGCCGCTGCTGCTCGCCACGGGGCCCGGGTCCGAGATTCAGCGCCCCTTGGCGATTGTCGTGATCGGCGGGCTTATGACGTCGACACTTCTGACACTTGTGCTTCTTCCCATCCTTTTCGCGCGTTTCGGCGAAGGGCCGGAGGATGTGACCAGCAACCCGGACGATAAGATCGTGCCCAGCCATGGATGAGATTGTGCTCACGTTTCATTGCGCGGCGTCCGAAGCCGACGCCATCGCCAACTGCCTGCGGACCGAAACCGGCCGTCCCGTTCATGTGCGTCAGGAAACCGTGTACGGCCGCGATTTCAGCGACGCGCGCGTGGGCGAACAGGTCACCGGTACACTCATGCGGGCGGCGGTCGAAGTCGTGGTGGCGCGCGCGCGCATCGAGGCGTTGACCGCCGCCGTCGGGTCCGCGCGCCGCGCGCATCCGGTACGTTGGCAGGCCACGCCTCTCATCGCCCAAGGGAGGCTCGCATGAGGATCGCCGTCGCCCTCGGTCTCCTCTTTGCCTCGGCCGCGCACGCGCAGTCGTTGCCGTCCGGCTTTCCGGCCGACGCGCAGGTTCAGGCCGCGCTCAACGCTTATCCCGGCGTCGCCGCGGCGCGCGCGCGTGTCGATGCCGCGCTCGCCGACCGGGACATGCTTCGCGCCGGCCCCTACGAATTCACGTTGTCCGGCTCCTACGCCCGCCGGGATGTCGAGCGCGAAGGCCGCTTCAAGGAAACCGACGTAATGCTTTCGCGTACCATTCGCCTGCCGTGGAAGGGCAGCCTCGACCGCAAGGCCGGTGCGTTGGGTGTGGAAGTCGCCGAGAACGAGCGCGAGGACACGCGCCACCACGCCGCGCTTGTGCTGTCGGAGCTGTGGCACGACTGGATGGAAGCCGGCGAACTCCTGAGAAGCGATCAGCAGGCGTTGGAGATGCAGAAAGCCGCGGTCGCTGCCGTCCGCCGGCGTGCGGATCTGAAGGACGCCGCCGCGCTCGATTTGGATCAAGCGGCGGCCGCCGAATCGTTGGCCGTGGCTCAACTCGCCGACTCCCGCGCTAAATTTGAGAAGGCGCGCGTGACTCTCGCGGCGACCTTTCCGGAAATCCCGCTGTCCGCCGAGGCGCCTCCCATCCCGGCGCCGGAAATGCCCGCCGCGGGCGTCGACCGTCTGCGCGATCTCGTGATTTCGCGCAGCCATGAGATTCGCGCCGCCGAGAACGAGGCCGAACGGCTCTCCATCGTCGCGCGCCGCACCCAGGCCGACCGCATTCCCGATCCCACGGTCGGCATCCGTACTTTCCGCGAGCGAGGTGGACTGGAGAACGGCGTCGGTGTGCACCTTTCCATTCCTTTGGGTTTCAGCCATCGCCGCGCCGCGGCGTCGAAGGCCTCCGCCCAGGCCAGCGCCGCCGGGTTCTCGCGCGATGAAGTCCGCCGCGAGATTCAAGCCATCGCCGACGCCGACGCGGCGGATGTGCGCACGCGCATCGCGGCGTGGAGCAGCACCGCCGAGTCCGCGCGCAGCGCGGGGACGGCGGCCGCGCGCACCGATCGCGGTCATCAATTGGGCGCGATCGATCTCGCCGATCTGCTTTTCATCCAAAAGCAGGCCAACGAGGCCCGGCGCGCGGAGATCGCGGCGCGTGCGGCGGGTTCCCGGGCGCTCTTGAAGTTGCTGATCGACTCCCACGAAATCTGGGCCGAAGCCCATGACGAACATGACGAGGCCGGTCACATCGATCATTAAGCTTCTTGAAAGTCGGAATTTTGCGCGCCCAATAAAGAACGGATGCGCGCGGCGCCGCGCACGGCGATCTCCGTGCATTCCCATTTCACCCGTAGGTCGCACCGGGTCGCATATCTGAAGGCGTGCTGCGGCTATATCCTCACGCGTGACGCCGACGCGCTAACCTTCACATCTCTTTAGCTTTTCGCCCGTTCACGCGCTTGTAAAGCCACTGACACGGTCCCGCGCTTGCCCGCACGGAGCCGCCAACCTATACGTGCCCCGCTTACCATCGGCTCGCCATTGTCGGTCCACTAAAAGACCACATTCGGGGGCCAGAGTTTCTATGTCGTTGTTGTGTTCAAGTGAGGAACGAGGATGAGAAAGCTGTTTTATTGCGCAGCTGTCGGTGCGGCCCTGTTTTCGACATCAGTGCTGGCGCAGTCCTATGACGAAGGCGCGAAGGCTTATAACAAGCGCGACTTCAATACCGCGATGAAGAACTGGAAGCCGCTCGCCGAACAAGGCGATGTGAAAGCGCAGTACAACGTGGGTCTCCTCTACGCGCAAGGTCTCGGCGCCGACCAGAGCTACAAGGACGCCGTCAAGTTTTGGACCATGGCGGCCAACAAGAACAGCCAGGAAGCTTCGCTGCAGCTCGGCCGCACATTCAGCCAAGGCCGCGACGGCGTCGACAAGAACCCGGCGGAAGCCGCCAAATGGCTCCGCAAGGCGGGCGATCTCGGCAACGCCGAAGCGCAAGCCGAACTCGCCGGTTTGTATGAGCGCGGCGAAGGCGTCGCAAAGTCCGAGAAGGACGCGGTCAGTTGGACCAAGAAAGCCGTGGCGCAGGGCTATACCCCGGCGATGACGTCCATGGGTGTGCGCTATGAGACCGGTAAGGGTGTGCCGCAGGACAAGACCAAGGCATACACCTATTTCACCCTGGCTGTGGCGAAGGCCACCGGCAAGGAAGCGGAAACCGCCACCGCAAGCCGTAATCGGGTCGCGGCCCAGCTGAAGCCCGAGCAGGTGAAGGCCGCCCGTGACGCCGCCAGCAAATGCATGGCCGCCGACTACAAAAACTGCGCGCTATAATTCTTCTGGAGCGCGGCGACTTTCCGGCGCGGGCCGCCTTAGCGGCTCGCGCCGTTCCTTTTCAGGCGTGAACCTTTTTCGCACCGCCCCTCACTCCCGGCGGAGATTCCGGTGATGATACTTGCGGGCGTCTGTCGCTCATCAAGTCATTCGCCGCGCCACCGGCCCGCGCAAAAAAAGCGTCGGTTGATCCGCCGGATGTAACGGGCCGCGGTGACGGACCTGTTACAATTGTCCATACCCTTGAGCTGAATTGGGAATCGCCGCGAGCCTGGGCGCCGGGCTATGATCCCGCGCGTGAATTCACGCCGCATGCCGCGCTGTCTTTCATCGTCCTTAAGCCGCCAACGTCCCAAAAAGCCCGGAGATCCGCCATGATCAACTTGCGTAACATCGCTCTTGCCTGCGCCGTATCCGCCTTCGCGCTCACCAGCGCCGTTGGTCACACCTCGTTCGCCGCCGAAGCTCCGTTCAAGCCGCAATCCGGCCAGGCCGGCAAGGACGTGGTGTGGGTGCCTACGCCCCAGGCTCTCGTCGATCGCATGCTCGACATGGCACAGGTCACCAAGGACGATTACCTCATCGATCTCGGCGCCGGCGACGGCCGCACCGTCATCACGGCGGCCAAACGCGGCGTGCGTGCGCACGGCATCGAATATAATCCGGACATGGTCAAGCTCGCGCAGTTCAATGCCGAGCAGGAGAAGGTCACGGATAAAGCGACCTTCGCCCAGGCGGATATCTTCAACTCCGATTTCTCCAAGGCCACCGTCATCACCTTGTTCCTCCTGCCGCAGCTCAATGTGAAGCTGCGCCCGACGCTGCTCAACATGAAGCCGGGCACGCGCGTGGTGTCCAACTCCTTCAACATGGGCGACTGGGAACCGGATGAAACCATTATGGCGACCGCCGACTGCACCAGCTGGTGCACGGCCTACAAGTGGATCATCCCGGCGAAGGTCGACGGCGCCTGGAAGTTCGGGAATGGCCAACTGGCTCTGAAGCAGACCTACCAGAAGCTCGACGGCACCTTGACGATGGACGGTAAGGCGCAGCCTATCAGCGAGGCTAAGATGGACGGCGCCAACATTTCCTTCACCGCCGGCGGCAAGAAGTACACCGGACGTGTCGACGGCAATGCGATGAAAGGCAGCGTCCAGGGCGGCTCGGCCTGGAGCGCCAGCAAGGCCTAGAGCGCGTTCCGGCGAAGTGGAAGCCGGTTCGCCGTAGAACGCGCGGCCAAATAAGAATCGAGGGCGTGTTGGCGATTCGACATGACTTCAACACGCCCTAGAGGCCGGTACGCGGAGCCGCAGCGGCTCCGTTCACCCCGGTCGTGACGCTGCGCGGCAACACGGTTCCCTTGCCCGACCTTTCAAGGGTTCCCGATCTTCCAAGCTTCCCGGATGTAAATCATCCTGACGGTCCGGTGCGTCATGGTGCGCGCACGGACTGGCGCGTCTTAATTTGGATCAAGCTGATGTGTGGTTTGCGCGATGAACCGCGAGCGCGGCTGCGCCACGCGTGTCGGCGTGCGTCCGATGCGGTGGGCAAGGGCCGCGGGATTGCTCAGCGTCAACTGCCCCGAACTCCAGTTGGCGTCGCCGTCGCGCCGCATCGTTTTTAGGGTGCGGTTGACATGCACGGTGGTGAGCCCGGTCATGTCCGCAACCAGTTCCTGCGTCAGCGGATGATGGAACGTATAACCCGGTGCCAATCCGGCAAGGGCCAGGCGCTCCAAAAGCTCAAGGAAGAGGTCGGCCAATCTGTCGGACGCATTCATGCGTCCGAGCCGCGTGATCTGCGCCAGCAGATAAGCCTCGTCGAACGCGTGGCTCATGGCGTAAGCGCAGCGCAGCGAGTCCTCCTGCTCGGGCGCCGGCGCCTTGCATGTCATGAGTTCCGTCAGCGCGATGACGCTCGATAGGGCCACCGGCTGCGGTTGGTAGCAGTGTCCGATCAGATCGCCCGGCAGCAGAAGCCCCAGGATTTGACGGCCGCCGTTGGGCACGATCCGCACGCGCGCGGCCCAACCGCTCAGGATCAACTGCGGTTCGCCCACGGCTTTTCCTTCCGCGCACAACTCATGTTGCCCCGGCGTGATGCGGCAGCGTTGACCGGCCTTGTTCAGCGCGCGCGCGGACGCCTCATCGAGCAGTGTCAGTTTCGACAGCCGGTGAACCGCCACCGCATTGGCCGCGTGTGGGATGCGCCCCGCGCTCACGGGACTCCACCGGCAAGGGGGGCCGTTGCGGGGAAAAGCCGAATCGCAAAACCAAAATCCAATACACCACCGCGCGCGGCTGGGGTTTATGCCAAAATTTGGTCCGCCAAGGGGGGTATGTTGTACCCGTAAGTTAAGCGATGCCGCGGATGCGCCGCCTTCCGTGACGCGAACCGATCGAGATCGGCCCCGCTGGGAAACTCGCCCTCACCGGTGAGGATGCGTTTCCCGGAGGCCGTCGCCTGTGATCCCTCTTGGGGCCCCGGTGGCAAAAGCACGCATCGGCGCTTGGCGTTAAGAACAACGTACGCGCGCAGGAAATGCTCCACCTTGAATGCAAGAAAAACGCCCCGTCTTCGCCCGGCGGTCCCGGCATTCTCGCGCGCTGTCTCCTAACACATTGAAACCTGGGCTGAATCGGATGCCGGACCGTCCAGACTACGTATCTAAAATGATTGCCCGGAACCCGATATAATCCATGTTAATCCGGCCCTCCGAACCGCTTTCGCCCGGTGTGGGATGTCCCAGCGTGCCGGTTGGGTGCGTTCCATGTGTTTGAATCGCGGCCACGCCATGTAAAAAGGTAAGGCGCGGCGGACGGATTTGACCTCCGTCAATACGTGCGCGCCCGCATGCTACATTCTCGCGGCCCTTGCCCACCCGCTTGCCGCATCAGTTTATGCCGCCGGACACTTCAGACGCCGACCTGCTTCCCACGCTGGACGATGACCCGGTTCCTTTTGAGAGGCCCGCGCGGCGTACGGGCGGCGTGGCGCGTGCGCGTAAACGCAAGAACAAGAAGAGGCGCGCCGCGCCGGTCGGACTCTTCGCCCTCGTTTACGCGCTTGGCGCGGTCGGCATTGGGGTGCTCGATCATGGCGGCTGGTATCTTCTCGCCTGGCTCGTGACGGGGCCGGTGACCTTCGGTGTTGTCCGCGCGATCCGCGCGCGGCCTAAACCCTTACGCCCCTGACTGACCCCTCGGGCGGACGAATGCCGTGCGTTTCCAACGGGCGCGGGGGCCGGGCGGGCCGGCGGCCACCTTTGAAACGTTCAAAAACCTAATACTTCGGCTCTATATCCGCATACTTCCTCGCGCGTGCCCATTTGTAACGGCGGGCATATCGTCCTCCCAACGGTCATGGAGGATTCGATGTTTGCCACACGCCTACAAACGGAGATGAAAGCAAAGCTCGCCGCGCTCGATAAGTCGCAAGCCGTCATCGAGTTCGAGCCCAGCGGCATCGTCCTCGGCGCAAACCAGAATTTCCTCGCGGCCCTGGGGTACGAACACGGCGAGATCCGCGGCCGCCACCACAGCATGTTCGTCGATGCCCAAGTGCGTGGGTCGAAGGATTACCAGCGCTTTTGGCACGAACTCGCGAGTGGCAAATTCCAGGCCGGCGAATTCAAGCGTATCGCCAAGGGTGGCAGGGAAATCTGGATTCAGGCCACCTACAACCCGATCGTCGACGGCAAGGGCCGCGTCATGAAGGTTGTGAAATTCGCCTCCGATGTGACCGCCGCCAAAATCCAATGCGCCGATTATGCCGGCCAGATTGCCGCCATCGGCAAGTCCCAAGCCGTCATCGAGTTCGACGTCGACGGCGCCATTCTCACCGCCAACGCGAATTTCCTCGGCGCCCTCGGCTATACGCTCGATGAGATCAAGGGCCGCCATCACAGTATGTTCGTGGATGCCGAAATGCGCGACAGCGCCGAGTATCGGCAATTCTGGGCGGCGCTCGCGCGCGGCAAATATCAGGCCGCCGAATATAAGCGCATCGGCAAGGGCGGGAAGGAGATCTGGATCCAAGCCTCCTACAATCCCATCCTCGATCTCAACGGCAAACCGTTCAAGGTCGTGAAATACGCCACCGATACGACGGCGCAGGTGACCGCCCGCTTACGCAACGAACGGGCGCAGAAGTCCATCACCCGCAATCTCGACGACATCGCCCAGGCGATCTTGCTGGCCAGCAAGCAGTCGACCACGGCCGCGCAAGCTTCGACCGAAACCACCAACACCGTTCAGGCCATCGCCTCGGGCGCCGAACAGTTGGACGCCTCGGTGAAGGAAATCGCCGAAACCATGAGCAAGTCGCGCCTGGCGACCGATAGCGCGGCGGAATCCATCCGGAACGCCAACCAGGCGACGGCCACCCTGACAACCGCTGCGCAGGCGATGAACGGAATCGTCGAGCTCATCGAAGGTATCGCCGACCAGATCAATCTTCTCGCGCTGAATGCGACCATCGAAGCGGCGCGCGCCGGCGAGCAGGGCCGCGGGTTCGCCGTTGTCGCGACCGAAGTGAAAAATCTCGCGGGTCAAGCGAAGGGCGCCACCGAACAGATCGCGCGCGAGATCGCCAACGTGCAGGAGGTATCGAGCAACGTCGCCGGTATCCTTGGCGCCATCGGTCAGTCCATGGACTCCTTGCGCCAGTACGTCGGCGGCGCGGCCGCCGCGGTTGAGGAGCAAAGCGCGGTGACGCGCGACATGTCCGCCAATATGCAGATGACCGCCTCCTCCGTGGCGACGGTGAGCGACAACCTCGTGCAGATCGCTCAGTCGGCCGATCGGGCGAATTCCTCGGCGCAGCAGCTCAAGGAAGCGGCGCTGGCGCTGGCGGCCTAAGCGCCTAACGCAGCGCACCGCCGAGGTCGGTGATCGCATCCACCACCATGTGCGTCCCAGCGGCGAGCATCAGGATGTCGCCCGCGACGCGCACATATTCATGGTTCGGCGGCGGCGGGCCGAGGCGCACAATCAACGCGGACGGCAACGGCTCATACACGACGGCGGCCGGCAGCGGCTGGCCCTTGGTCCATTGTTTCTTCGCTTGTCCCGGGGGCTGGCATCCGTTGCGCTTCTTGGCGAGTCCCGGCGGGCAGTTTCCGTTTTTGATATCCAGCGCGAAATAACCGCGCACCGCGTCCCGGTCGGCGCCGCGGAAGCCCACGCCCGCGTCCTTCTCCGACTTGGGATGAGACCGCGCCATCACGGGGCTGGTCACGGCCAGGCACAGTATCGCGGTAATGGTGTACATCAGCGCCTGCGTGGCGGCGCGCGGAGTCTTGGTCATTGTCTCGCTCCTGGAAGATGGCTCGTGAAGCCTGTGCGGATGGATCATGTCAGCAACGCGCGTCCGGCAACCGTGGTTGCATGCGGCGCGGGCGGGTTTACGGCTTAGGCTTGGTGAAACCTTGCCGCGCCGGCTTTTCCCACTCCATGCGCCCGCGCATGTACTGCCACCAGCCTTGCACGCGCCAGACCGTATTGATCTGGCGGTAGCCGAAGTTCTCGACGATGGCCGTCAGCATCAGCACCAGCAGATAGGATGCTTTTGGATACCGCCGCAGCTCCAGTTCCTCGAGCACAAGCGCGCCGACGCTGATGAACACGCCGAAGATGAACGTCAGCGCGATATAGGCCATGAACACCTCGAAATCGAGAAGCCCCATGACATACAGCACCGGCATGAGCGCGTATCCCAGCACCTCGAGCGGCGGGCCGATCACGTCCGTGATCAGGATGTGGAAATAACCGACGGTTCCGGCAAGCCCGTATTCCGACCTTCCCATGATCGCGCGGTGACGGAAGAAGGTCTCGAGCGATCCGCGCTGCCAGCGGCGGCGTTGCCCGGCGAGTCCGCCCAGGGTGCGCGGTGCTTCCGTCCAGCATACGGGTTCGGGCACGAAGCGCATTTCGTCGCTTTTGCCGTTCTCGGACAGATAACGATGGATCTTGATGATCACTTCCATGTCCTCGCCGACGGTGTTCAGCGAGTAACCGCCCACGTCGACCATGATCTGGCGCTTGAAGATGCCGAATGCGCCCGAGATCAGCATCATCGCGCCCATCTGGCTCCACGCCAGCCGTCCGATCAGGAAGGCGCGCAGATATTCGACGATCTGGAACAGACTAAGGAGATCCGTCGGTAATTCGATGCGCGCGACGCGGCCGCGCACCACGTTGCTGCCGTTCACCACGCGGATCGAGCCGCCGCAGGCAACGACCTTGTCGTAATTTTCGATGAATGGCTGTACGGCACGCAGTAGCGAATCCGATTCCAGAAGCGAGTCCGCGTCCATCGCGCAAACCAGCGGCGATGCGGCGATGTCGATGCCCGCATTCAGCGCGTCGGCCTTGCCGCCGTTCGGTTTGTCGATCACCACGAGTTTGGGGAATCGCGGCGATCCGAGCACGCTGCGTATCGGCTGATGCGGCAGTTGCTCGCGATAGGCGCGTTTGATCGGCGCGAGTCCGAACGCCGCGATAAGAACCCGCAGCGTATCGTCCTTCGATCCGTCGTTGATGACCACCACTTCGAAGAAGGGATAGTTCAGCGCCAGCATGGACCGCACGCTTTCCACGATCGTTTCTTGCTCGTTGTACGCGGGCGCCAGCAGCGAGATCGGCACGGTCTGATCGCGGTAACGCCACCAGGCCGAGCTTGGCGTGCGCGCGGCGCGCCGTCCGCGCAGCGCGAAATAGGCGACCACCGTCTGCACGGTATAGAGCAGATTGAGCAGCGCGCCGTTCACGAAACAAAGCCAGCCGATCGCGATCGCGATCACGGTCAAGGTCTCGAGCAGCGTCGTGCCGAGGGTCCCCATCACAGATGCCGCTCCGAGAGCGCGAATTCCGCGATCGGCGCGTGCTCCGGGTCGGCGCGCAGGCTTTCCAGGATCGCGACGCCCCGTTCGCCGAGACGGGCCAGGGCTTGCGTGCTGCGCAGTTGCAACCACCAGTTCGAATCCCGCGCCAGGCCTTCAAGAATGGGCAGCGCGTCCATCACCCGCATGCGCCCGGCGGCGATCGCGGCCTGGCCTTTGACCTCCCACGCCGGATCGGCAAGGGCGCCGAGGACGGCGCCGTCGAACGCCCGGTCGTTCATCAGGCCAATGGTCCGCACCGCCGTGGCGCGCACGTCGACGTTTGGGTGCATGGCGACGATATGCGCGAGGCGCCGTAGCGCCGCCGGGCTCGGCATGCGCGCAAGCGCGTCGATCGCCAGGACGGCGACCGCCGGGTCCTTGTCGTCGATCAAGGCGAGAAGGGCGGCGGCGTTGTGCGGCGCCAATTTCCGGAAAATATCGCGCACGGCGCGGTGGCCCAGCATTCTCCGCGCTTCCAGCTTGGGCACGATGTCGATCAGGCTCAACGTCTGGCCCGTGGAGATCAGCGAATTGATCGCCGCCAGCACGACTTGAGGGTTGGGATCGCTGATGGCGTCGCGCAGGGCGTCTTGGACGACGCTCGACTTCGCCCAGAACAGGCGTGCGGCGATCTTGGCGCGATCTTCCGGCGCGCCTGTCCGTAAGCCCCGCGCCATCCGCTGCTGGTCGATGTTCTTGTCGAGCAGATCGATCAGCTGGTCGCGCATCGTTCCGGTGATGCCGCGCATCATCTCGGTTACAAGGCTGAGAAGGATGCGTTGTTCGTCTGGTGTGAAGGTCCGCGCGTTGTCCGCCGTGCCGCCCAGCACCGCGTAGACGTAATCCTGCAGCGCGGCGCGCTTGAGGTTTTGGCGCGCCATGCGCGCATCGATGATGAGACGCCGGAAGTACAGGAAGATCAGCATGGCGATGGTGAGGCCCGCGAGCCCGACAGATCCCCACCAGATGATCTCGAAAATGTTCAAGGGCTGTTCCTCGAGAACTTTCCCTAGAAACGTACGGCGATGCCGATGCTGACCTCGTCGCGCAGGTAGCCGCCGCTGCGGTTGTCGTGGGTGAAATCGGCGCGCACGGTCAGCGTCGGCGTGATGTCGTAGCCAAGGCCCGCGCTCCAGGACCGTGTATCGGCGACGATGCCGGCATCGGACTCCGGCGCATTCGCGTAAGACGCGCGCACCGAGATGCGGTCCATGGGGATCGCCGTCACCCCCGCGCTCCAGCCGGTCAGGTGTTTGCCGGTGTCGTCTATGGAGTTGATGAACCGTCCGGAGACGGAAAGGCGGCGTTCCATGAAGAATTGCTCGCCGCCGACGTTGAACCCGGACACGGTGCCGGTCGCGTAGTGACGCACGCTGCCTTCCAGCATCAACGCGGTTTCATCGAAGATATTCGCCGTGACGGACGGCGCGAGGCGCCAGCGCGGCAGGAAGTCGGCGGCCGGCGTGACGCTGGCCTCGAGGCGCGCCGAAACGCCTTCCATCAACGGCGCGCCTGCGGCGGCCGTGAGTTCGACGTCGGTCATGCCGAAACGGCGGTAACGGCCGGCGGCGCCGGTCACGTAGCTGCCCGCACCCGTCATGCGGGTGAGCGCGATGGATTGCGACGACCAGTCCGGCAGCGCCGTCCGGTCGAGCCAGCTATGGGTTCCGCCCACGTCGAGCCGCCACAGCGGCCCGTCGGGCTGTTTTGTCGCCAGGCGGTCGGCGACGTCTTTCGATCCGGGGTCGATCTCGCGTGCGCGCAGGAAGTATGTGCGCGCCGCGGCGTCGTTGCCGCGCGCGCGTTCCACGTCGCCGAGGCCCAGGACCGCGTCCAGGTTCTGCGGATCGGCGGCCAGGGCGGCGTTGAACGCGCGTTCAGCTTCCGCGTTCTGCGTGCGGTAGAACGCGATGCGCCCGCGCAAGGCCAAGGCTTCGCTATCCTTCGGTCTTGCGGCGGCAACACGGTCCACAAGCCGGGCCGCTTCTTCGTAACGCATCGACCACGCCAGCACGCGGGCCTTTGTCAGCGAGATATCCAAATCGTTCGGGGCCAGTGCTTCGGCGCGGTTCACGCTTTCAAGGGCGTCGGCGTATCGCGCCTGATAGCCCTGCACGAGCGCCAGCGCGTTCCAGGCCTCGGCGGATTGCGGCGCCGCCTCCACGGCCGCGCGATAGGACCTTTCAGCCGCCGGGAAATCGCCGCTGCGCCGTGCCGCATTGCCCGCGGCGAAGTGATCGGTTTGGGCCAGCGCCGGCGCGCCGAGCGCAAGAAGAAGGAGCGCCGCGGCGCCGAACGGGGATCTCATGAATGTGCGTCTCTTTCCCATTGACGCGCGGCGCCGAGCAGGCGTTTCAATCGCGTCAGCAATTCTTCGGGGCGGAACGGCTTCACCAGATAGTCGTTCGCGCCGAAATCGAATCCGGTGATGACGTCGCGCTCCAGGTTGCGCGCCGACAGCATCATGACCGGGATATCCGCCGTGTTCGGATCGTTGCGCAGGGTCTGCAGCACTTCATAGCCATCGAGGCCCGGCATCATCGCGTCGAGGATCACCGCGTCGGGGCGCCGCGATTTGATCAGCGCCAGCGCCTCCTCGCCGTCGCGCGACATGATCGCCTCATAGCCGTTCTGCTTCAGGACATGGCCGATGATCGTGCGGACCACGTCTTCGTCCTCGGCGACCAGGATTCTTTTCGGCGAACTGTCGGACATGAGCGTGATCTCGGGTTTAGGCGAACAAAAGGGGAGCGCGGCGGCGGTCTATAAGCGGCGATCCATAATAAGTATATATAAGTATATTCCGGTTCGGGGGAGGCATGAACCTGCGCGCCCTCCTGTGGCCTGTGTCCGTGATTCATATCCGTCGTCTACGCTTGCGACAGGCCGGGCGTTGCGCGCGGCGCGTAAGTCCACGCTGATTCCACGGCCTCCTTATACCTAAACCTGATTTTTTCGCGTAGAGGTAAGAAAAAGGGTGATGGCGGCTCCTTGCGGGGCGCAGGGGTTCTCCCGCAGCGGCTTTAAACCGCTTCGGGAATATGGTGAGGTGGTTGCGGCGAGCGCCTTGGTCGAATGATGGAGGGTTGTACGAATGAACGTTCCTTATCGCGTCCAGTTGTCGAATGGAAAGCCACAAGTGATCGACGAAGCGGGGCAACCCGTGTCCGGCGCCCTCGTTCTGAAAATCGCATTCGGCCATGAACCTTTGACCGACAGCGAGGGCACGACCGTCATCCTGACCGGCCACAACTCGGCGACGATCGTCGTCAGCCGCCAAAAGATCTACGACGTGCCGCTCGTCGGCTGACTCTCCCCGCGCGCACTCTCCCCTTAACAGACGGGCGCCGTTTCTCCCGTCTGGATTAAGGCCGCCTCAGCAAGTAAAGAGGGGGCTTCATATTGGGGAGGCGAGGTTACATGTCGTACAGCGGCCGGCGCCGCGCGCGTACTAAACGCGCGCGTATCTACGCTTTATTGCCGATTTTTGTGATGGTGGCGCTATCGCCGGCACGCGAAGCGGCCGCCCAGCGCGCGAACGACAACGCGCTCGCCGCCGCCGAGGATGCTTTTGGCACCTCGGTCGGGAATGAAAGCGTTGGCCTGTACGGCGTCGGCATGGTGCGCGGATTCAGTCCCGTGGACGCGGGCAATGTGCGCATCGAAGGCCTGTATTTCGATCAGAAGGCGGGGCTCGGCAGCCAGATCGTGCGCGGATCGACGGTGCGTGTCGGGGTGACGGCGCAAGCTTATGCCTTTCCCGCGCCAACGGGCATTGCCGACTATCGCCTGCGTTTGCCGGGTGACAAGGTCGTGCACAGCGCGGTGCTCAGCGCCGGACCCTATGACTATGCGTCCCTCGATCTTGTCAGCCAGGTGCCGCTGATCGAGTCCAAGCTCGGGCTGGTCGCGGGGGCGAGCATCAGCCACGACGCCCCGCGTGAATGGGTGGCCGATTCCATCACCTGGACCGGCGGGGCGCTCCTGCATTGGCAGCCGAGCGACATGATGACCGTCACCAGCTTCTGGAGCCGCTCGCAAATGAGCGATCAGGAAGCGCGCCCCGTGATCTACACCAACGGCGCGCTCCCGCCGCGTTTCGACCGCAGCGCCTATTTCAGCCAGGAATGGGCCGATACGGCGGCGCGCGACACCAACTTCGGCGTCATCTCGACCGTCGCGCCGTCGTCCGACTGGACTCTGCGCGCCGGCGTCTTCCGCTCGCGCGCGAGCGTGCCGGAAAACCATGTGATCGCCTACCGCCTCACCGCGCCGGACGGGACGGCGAACATCGATGCGCTGGCCGATCCGCCGACCTATGCCGGTTCCTACTCGGGCGAAGTGCGTCTTTCGCGCCGCCTGATCGAAGGCGACCGCGCGCACACATTCCATCTCGCCGTCCGTGCCCGCGACGCGCGGCGTGTCTTCGGCGGTGGCGACAGCGTCGATCTCGGACCGGGTTTTATCGCGGTCTATAAGCCGATGCCGGAGCCGGTGTTCAATTTCGGGCCGCAGCGCAAAGACATCGTCAAGCAGGGCACGGCCGGGCTCTCGTACAGCGTCAACTGGCTGGGAGTCGGCGAATTCAGCGCCGGCCTCCAGAAAACGCATTATACGCGCGAGCTGATGCCCGCGACCGGCGGCGCGGTGCTGACCAAGTCCACCAGTAGCCCGTGGCTGTACAACGCGACGGCGGCGATTTCGCCGACGAAGGCGCTCGTCGTCTACGCCGGCTACACGCGCGGCCTCGAAAACTCCGCGGTTGCGCCGGATAACGCGACCAATCGCGGCGAAGCGCTTTCCGCCAACATCACCCGTCAGGCCGACGCCGGTATCCGCTACGAATTCAGTCCCGCGTTGCGCATGGTCGCCGGTGTGTTCGAAGTGAGCAAACCGTTCCTCGACCGCGACGCGGCGAACCTGTTCCGCCCCGTGGGACGCATCCGCAATCGCGGCATCGAGGCCTCGGTCACGGGCACGGCGTTTACGGACCTCACCGTCGTCGCCGGCGCGGTCCTCATTCAATCGCGCGTGTCGGGCCTGACCGTCGACAATGGCCTCATCGGAAAAGTCCCGCCGGGCGTTTGGTCGCGTGTGCTCAGCCTCAACGCGCAATACGGCCCTAAGTCATGGAACGGCCTGTCGGTGGAAGCCGAAGTGACGAACCGCGGCGACTACTTCGCGGATCGCCGCAACACGTTCAAGGTGCCGGGCGAGACGACACTGAACCTCGGCGGCCGCTACCGGTTCGAGATCGGAGACTCGCCGGCCAGCTTCCGTGCGCGCATCGAGAACGTGACCAACGACTACAATTGGCATGTTCATGCGCCCGCCGGCGGCTGGTTCCACGCCCAGGCGCGCCGCCGCTATTCGGCGTCGCTGTCGGTGGATTTCTGACCGCGGCGCCGGGTGTAACGGCGCCCCGTCGCGCCGGTTCCTGTGATGGTCAGCCGCCGCCCGCCGCGTTATAACCGGTGGCGCAGGGGGAGATCGATGTGCGGGTAATCAGGGGAGTGGCGGCCGCGCGGGCCGTGGCCGTGGCCGTCGTTATGGTTGGTGCCGGCGCAACGGCGGCGCGCGCGCAGCGCGCCACCGAAAATGCCGTGACGAAAGCCGAGGACGCTTTCGGCACGCAAATCGGCAATGAGAATGTCGGTCTCTACGGCACGCAGAGCGCGCGCGGCTTCAGCCCCGAACAGGCCGGCAATCTGCGTATCGAGGGTTTGTATTTCGACCAGCAGGCGCGGTTCGGCAACCGCATCTCCCGCGGCACCATCATGCGCGTTGGCCTCAGCGCCTTGTCCTATCCGTTCCCCGCGCCCACGGGCATCGGCGATATCCAGCTTCGCCTTCCCGGCGATGAAGCGCAGGGCAGCGCCGCCATCAGCTACGCGTATCCGACCGGCCAGCCGCAGGCCTCCGTGTCCGCCGATGCGGAAGTCCCGGTCATTCCCGGCACGTTCGCGGTCGGATTGAGCTTGAGCGCCTACCGGCGTGTCGCCGAATGGCGCGGCGGCAATGACGGCGTCAACGCGGGCGCCACCACGCGGTGGACGCCGAACGAGAACCTTGAGGTCATCTCGCTCATGACCTTGAATTACCAGCTGCGCGACGAAGACACCCAGCCCCTGATCCTGACCGGCGGCGCCTATCTTCCACCCGAGATCGACCGCGACGTTTTCACGACGCAGAAGTGGGCCGACCACGCCACGAAGGACGCCAACTACGGGGTGATCGTGCGCGGCGGCTTGCCGGACGGATGGCGGCTTCAAGTCGGGGCTTTCCGCTCGGCGCGCGAGGAAGCGCGCAATGTCACGCTGTTTTACCGCAACGTGCAGCAAAACGGCGCGGCGACTCTCGACGCCTTTGCCGATCCGGCGCAAAGCCGCACCTCCTATTCCGGCGAAGTGCGCCTCTCGCGCACCTTCGACGATGGCGTGCGCTTGCATACGGTGCACGTCTCGGCCAAGGGACGCAATGTCGCGCGAATGTTCGGCGGCGGCTCCGGCGCGGCGCTGGGACCAACGACCTTCGGTGTGTACACGCCGCTGCCGGAGCCGGCGTTCACCTTCGGCGCGAGCAGCCACGACAAGGCGCGCCAGCTCTCTCCCGGCGTTTCCTACATTGGCTATTGGCCGAAGGTCGGCGACATCAGCTTCGGGATTCAGAAATCCTTCTACCGGCGCCATGTGTCCCAGCCCAATCTGCCCCGCGCCAGCACCGAAAGCGCGCCGTGGCTTTACAACGGCACCGTCACCGTGTTCGCGACCGACGACCTCGCCTTTTACAGCAGCTTCACGCGCGGGCTGGAGGAATCCGGCATCGCGCCCGAGAACGCCAGCAACCGCGGCGAAGCCTTGCCCGCCAGCATGACCAAGCAGGTGGACGGCGGCCTGCGTTACCGCATCTCGCCGCGCCTCACCCTGCTTGCCGGCGTGTTCGAGGTCAGCAAACCCTATTTCGACCGCGATCCGGCCAATCTGTTCACCACCGTCGGCGATGTGCGTCACCGCGGTGTCGAGATCTCGCTCGCCGGCCAGCCGATCCCCGATCTTACGATCGTCGCCGGCGTCATGCTTTTACAGGCCCGCGTTTCCGGCTCGACGGTCGACCGCGGCCTGATCGGCGCCGTGCCGCCCGGACGTACGCCGCAGCTTGTGCGCTTCAACGCCAACTACGCGCCGCCGTCCTGGCGCGGGTTCTCGCTCGAAAGCCAGATCGACTACAAGGGCGGCGCCATGGCGAACCGCCTCAACACATTCAAAGTGCCGGGCGCCATGCTCATCGACGTGGGCGGCCGCTATAAATTCACCGTGCTCGACTCTTCGGCGTCCTTCCGTCTGCAACTCCAGAACATCACCAATGCTTACGGCTGGTCGGTGACGCCGTCGTCGGGCTCATTCGCTTACGAAAGTCCGCGCCGCTTCTCCGCGCGCCTCGCGGTGGATTTTTAGGGCGATTGTTGAACGCCGCCGCGCCGGTTCGGCGTATACGTCAGGTTCATTCGTTCAGGAGTTTTCCATGACCATTTCCCCCGCTATCTCCATGTACCAGGCCAGCATCCCGCGGTTCGTCACGATCCTCGGCAATCTCATGAACATCCTCGACAAGGCGCAGGCGCATGTCGACGCCAAGAAGATCGACCCCGAGGTGCTCACGCGTTACCGCCTCTTCCCCGACATGCTGCCCATGTCCATGCAGGTGCAGATCGCCTGCGACTTTGCGCGCGGCGTCTCGGCACGCCTGGCCGGCGTCGAGGTACCCAAGCATGCAGACGACGAGACCTCCTTCGAGGAGCTGCAAACCCTGATCGCCCAGACCCGCAGGTTTATCGGCAGCCTGGCGCCGGCCCAGTTCGACGGCAGCGAGGAACGCGAAATCGTCACGCGTCCCGGCACGCCGAAAGAGAAGCGCTTCAGCGGCAGCGCCTATCTGCTCAGCTACGGCCTGCCGCAGTTCTTCTTCCATGTGACTACGGCTTATGCACTGCTGCGCCACAACGGCGTCGAAGTCGGCAAGCGCGACTACATGGGACTGAAGTAAAC